>Ga0193753_10000554_pt1:0-17500 | contig 36384 bp, 21 predicted proteins | sample H1c2metaG_FD_144925 | JGI IMG/M metagenome (GOLD analysis project Ga0193753, IMG submission 144925) | Soil microbial communities from a riparian zone of the East river system, Colorado, United States - H1c2 | ecosystem: Environmental > Terrestrial > Soil > Riparian zone | place: USA...
CGCGGCGACCGGCACGAGGCGCTGCTCGGCTTCGTCGCCCGCCAGGCGATGGAGATCGCCGCCCCGCGCCTCCGCAAGGTCCTGGCCCGGTGACCTGGCCCGCGCGCCAGCGGGCAGTGCTCGCCGCGGCGCTCGCCGTCGCCGTCTCCGGCGGGCTGATCCGCACCGCCGCGGCCGCGCCACCGACGGCCGCGCCACCGATCGCCGCGCCCACGGCGCCCTCGACCGCCGCGCCCGATCTCCTGGTCGACGCCGGTGCCGCGCTCGACGCCGGCGATCCCGCCCGCGCCGCCGCCCTGGCCGAGCGCGTCGCGCGCGATCCCGGCCCGGTCGATCGCCCGGATCGCGCCGAGGCGTGGCGCATCCTCGGCCTGGCCCAGCATGCCCTCGGCCGCCGCGACCGCGCCGCGGCGTCCTTCTACGAGTACCTCAAGCTCGATCCCGACGCCCACCTCGACCCGGCGCTGGTCGCGGTCGACGCGCTGTCGCTGTTCGAGGAGATCCGCTCGCAGCACGCCGCCGAGCTCGCCGCGCTCCGCCGGAAGCCGCGCCGCCGCCGCACCCCGTGGCTCAACCTGGTCCCGCTCGGCGGTCAGTGGCAGAACGGCGACCGCGCGAAGCTGTGGATCCTCGGCGTGACCGGCGCCGCGCTGCTCGCCACCAACATCACCAGCTACGCCATGCTGCGCCGCTGGTGCGGCTCCGGCTCCGACGGCACCTGTGACGAGGGCGAGCCAGGAGCGCCGGGCTACTCGAATCACGTCGACGCCGCGCGCAACGCCCAGATCATCAACATCGCCTCGGGTGTGGGGCTGATTGCGCTCTACACCTACAGCGTCTTCGACGGATTTCGCGGCTATCACCGGTGGCGAGCCGACGAGGCCCGCCGCTTCCAGCCCGCCCCCGTGGCCGTCGGCGTCGGTGCAGACCGCGATTCGCTCCAGCTCACCGTCTCGGGCAGCTTCTGACCCGCAAGCGGCGCTCGCTGTGGTCGATCGGCCCCGGCCACCGGCCCCCTGAATGAATCGCATCCGGTCCTCACTGCGCCAATGGGGGCGGACGCCCCGGGGGAACCAGCCGCGAAGCACGTTGAGACCCGGTTCGCGCGCGCGCTACAGTGACCCCCGGTGAGGCAGCCGGTCCCGTTCGGAAAGTACCTGCTCCTCGATCGCATCAGCGTCGGGGGCATGGCCGAGGTCTTCCGGGCCAAGAGCTACGGCGTCGAGGGGTTCGAGAAGATCATCGCCATCAAGCGCATCTTGCCGGCGATGGGCGAGGACAAGGACTTCATCAAGATGTTCATTGATGAAGCCAAGATCGCCGGGCAGCTGAGCCACGCGAACATCTGCCAGATCTTCGAGCTGGGAAAAATCCTCGGGAGTCACTTCATCGCGATGGAGTACATCTGGGGCAAGGATCTGCTCCAGATCCAGAACCGCCTGCGCAAGCTGGGCGACGTGATGCCGGTCGGGATGGCCTGCTACGTCACCTCCAAGGTCTGCGAGGGTCTCGACTACGCCCACCGCAAGAAGGACGCGATGGGCCGGCCGCTCGAGATCATCCACCGCGACTGCTCGCCGCAGAACGTCCTCGTCTCCTACGAGGGCGAGGTGAAGATCATCGACTTCGGGATCGCCCGCGCGGCCTCGCGCTCGTCGCGCACCAACGCCGGCGTCCTCAAGGGCAAGTTCGGATACATGTCCCCCGAGCAGGTGCGCGGCCTGCCGCTCGATCACCGCAGCGATCTGTTCGCGATCGGCACCTGCTTCTACGAGAGCCTGACCGGCGAGCGCCTGTTCCAGGGCGAGAGCGACTTCTCCACCCTCGAGAGGGTGCGCAACGCCGACGTGCGCCCGCCCAGCCAGCTCAACCAGAACATCCCGCCCGAGGTGGAGGGGATCGTGATGCGGGCGCTGACTCGCGATCCCAAGGCGCGCTTCGAGTCCGGCGCGGAAATGCACGCGGCGCTGCAGGCGTTCCTCACCAGGCAGTCGGTCCCGTTCACCAGCAAGACCCTGGCCGACTGGGTGAAGGCCGCCTTCCGGGACGATCTCGAGCGCGAGAAGCAGCAGATGGAGGACTACAAGCGCATCGGCCGCGACGGCCTCATCGCCGGCGTGCCGCAGGCGCGGGCCCGGATGGACATCGTCGCCGAGCTCGGCCAGCCCCCGCCGATCGAAGGAGACCCGACCGCCCTGGGCGGCCCCAGCTTCGAGGACATGAGCCAGGACGAGCTGGACGCCTGGCTGAACACGTCGCTGCCGTCAGGCGCTCAGCCGCCCGGTCCGAACGTGGCCGCGGGTCGCCGGGCCGCGCCGCAGGGAGCGCGGGGCAAGGTCGTGCGCGCGGGGAGCGAGGGCGACTGGGAGCCGGAGGAGGCGCCGACCGAGGTGTTCGGTGAGATCGGCGTGCCGACGCCGCCCGGCCTCGAGGCGCTGGGAAGGCGCGGCGGGACAGCCGCGCCGCCGTCGGTGTTGGCCTCGCCGGCGCCGGTCCCGGCCAGGTCGGGGCGGGGCACCCTGGGCCCGTCGTCGCACGCGCCGTCCACGGCACCGGCCCACGCGCCGCCGGGTCGCGCGGCCGGCGCACCGGGGCAAGGTCCCCCGGGCATGGCGCCGCAGGGAGCGATGATCCATCCGTCTCCGTCGGTGCGCGGCCCATCCGGCGCCCCGCCGCAACCCGGCCAGCCGTATCAAGGCGCGCCGCAGCAGCAGCACGGCCAGCCCTATCCAGGCCCGCCGCCGCAGCACGGCCAGCCCTATCCAGGCCCGCCGCCGCAGCACGGCCAGCCATATCCGGGCCCGCCGCAGCCGCAGCACGGCCGGCCCCATCAAGGACCGCCTTCCGGTCAGCCGTACCAGGGTCAGCCGCCGCCGCCACCACAGCAAGGTCAGCCGTATCAAGGCCCGCACGGGCAGGGCCCGACGATGCTCGGCCCGCCCGGGCTGCACGACCACGGCAACTCCGACCAGCGCCCGCGCAACCAGGGCTCGCACGTCGGACCGCAGCCACATCCCGCGTCGGTGCCGCTGGCAGGCGGCGCCTATCCGCATCCCGCCGATCCCGCCGCCGCCAACCGCCAGACGATGCTGGCCGGCCGTCCGCCCGCCATGCCACCCGCGCCCGAGGGCGGGTCGCTGCCCGCGTTCTACCCGGTCCTCCAGCCGGGCCGCCCGCTCTACCCCGAGGTCGCGGGCGGCAACCACGGGCCGTACCCGCCACCCGCGTCCGAGCGCCCGCGCGGCCCGTCGGTGGCGCCGCGCCCGTCCGGTGGCCTGTGGCGTCGGGCCAGCTCCACCCGCGACATCGCGATCGGCTGTGCGATCGCCGCCCTGGTGGTGGCCGGCATCGTCAGCGCGAAGTTTCTATTGTTCGGCGACGAGCCGGAGGCCGAGGCGCAGATCGCGGCGACCGGGACCATCCTGGTGTCGGTGCGCGATTCCCAGCCAGCCGAGGTCGCCGTCGACGGCAAGATCGCCGGCGCCATCCGGGACAAGTCGCCGCTCACCCTGTCGGCGCTTCCGCCCGGCGGCCACACCGTCCAGGTCACCCGGGCCGGCGCGCCGGACTGCGATCGCGAGGTCAAGCTCGCCTCTCGCCAGGTCCTGGTGGTCGAGTGCGACTTCCCCAAGCAGCCGACCTACGGCCGGCTCATCCTCGAGGGGATCGAGCCGACCCACCGCGTGTTCGTCGACGATCAGGAGATCTCGGTCGAGGCGGCGCGCGAGCCGCTCCACCTGACTCCCGGCGTCGAGCACGCCATCCAGGTCAAGGCCGGCACCGGCGCGGCCGCGACGGTCGACGAGTTCACCATCGAGCTCGAGCCGGGCACGGAGCTGCGCCGCGCGCTGAAGACCGGCAAGTCGCCGACCCGCGACAAGGACCGCGGCGAGTCCGGCAGCCGCAGCACCCGCGGCGCGAGCGCGCGAGAGAGCCGAGCCGCCCCGCCGGAGCCGTCGTCGGAAGAGGTCCAGCTCGAGGACGACGACGACCTCGACGAACCGGAGCCGCCCACTCGCTCGCGCGGCGGAGCCCGCGCCGGGGCCGCCGCCGCGTCATCGGCGGTGACCTCGACCCAGCCCGGCAGCTTCACCGCCTTCACCCAGCCGTTCGCGCGCGTCTTCATCGACGGCAAGGACACCGGCAAGATGACGCCGATCGCCCCGCGCTCCGCCATCGCGCTTCCCCCCGGCAGCCACGACATCACCTTCGTGGTCGGCGAGAAGCGCTTCAACTACCGCATCACCATCGCCCCGGGCGAGCACAAGAACCTGATCCGGACCCTCCCGGTCCAGTAGTCGCGCGGCGGCCGCTCGCGCCGCGCCTCAGCGCGGACGCCGGCGCCGGTCCGGAGATCGCCGCGCCGCCTGCAGCTTCACCGGCGGCGGCCGGCTGTCGGGGCCGACCGCGCGCGGCGGCGCCCGCACCGGCTCCTCGCTCGGCTGCTCGTTGCGACGCTCGAGCCCGCGCATCAGGCGGTGGCGCACGCTCCGGTACTGGCGCGCCTTGTACTCCTCGTGGCTGTTGTCGCCCCGCTCGTTCTCGAGCGCGGTCTCCTGGTCGACCAGCTGGAACTCGGTCAGCACGAACACCACGTTGCCGAAGGTGCGCGACTCCGCGTCCAGGAACGGGTCCACCCGCACCGGCAGGTCGGCCACGAAGTTGACGATCTTGTACCGCTTGCCCGAGAACTCGTTGATCGGCGCCGCCGCCGCCCGCTCCTGCTGCTTCTCCAGCGTGGTGTCGTGCTGGAGCAGCGGCTCCATCGCGCGCAGCGAGTTGCTACCGTCGAGCACCTGGCGGAACGGGAGCAGATGATTGACCGACGCGCCCGGCACCACGTAGTTGAACGGAATGAGCCGCCGGTGCAGCGCCACCAGCATGGACGGCAGGTCGTCCGGCGTGCGCACGATCATGCGGAAGCGCAGCTTGTCGTAGATGTTCGCCGCCAGCGTGGACCGCTTGGCCAGCAGCTTCGTGATGAGCGAGTCCTGGGTCTTGCGGCTCCACTGGAACTCGGTGACCGGATAGCCGGCCGCGCGCAGCTCGTCGACCACCCGCATCACCTTGAGCTCGATCTGTCGGTAGATCTGGTCGACCGAGATCGGCAGGCGCGTCGACAGCTCGCGTCCGGCCAGGTGATGCGCGATGTGCATCACCTTGAGGATGATGCAGGCCCACGTCTTCTGCTTGCCGTCGCGCGACGCCATCAGGAACAGGTCGCGCGCCGGCACGCGGTTGGCCACCGCGTCTGGCAGCTCCATGTTGAAGTTGCGGCTCAGGTACTCGACCGCGTCGAGCCGCAGCTCCTCCAGCCGGGCGATGTCGTCCGGCGAGGCCGGGTCGAACTCGTTGACCCGGAGAAACCGGTCCACGTCGTTCTCGTCGTGGAAGTGAAGCTGATACCAGTCGATGACCGAGCTGCCGCGCAGCATGAGCCGCACGGCCTCGAGATCCTCGAGGGTCAGCTCGTCGAGCCGCAGCTGCCGCTCGTGACCGAGGGCCGGTGTCCAGCTGGTGACCACGTGCCCGCCAGTCTACCACCGGGCACCCGCACAGCGCCCGCACCAGACCCCGCGGGCCGGGAGCTCACGCCTTCTTTCTTTCCAGCCGATTGCCTCGCGCGCCGCGCGGCGCGCGTCAGCGGCCGAGCCGGACCGTCGCCGTGAAGAGGCTGAGAGCGACGAAGCCGACGAGGACGTTGCCGATGACAGCGATCATGAAAGGTCCCTCACTCTACAGGCGCGCGATCGGGGAGTCCAGGAACCGCCGCGGCTTCGCGCCAGCACACTCCGCGGTCGTCCACCCACCTTCGAACACTGCGAGACCGCCCGATCGCGGCCTCCGGGAAAGACAACGCCCGACCGACTTCAATCATTCGGCGCACGAGCGGCGGATCGCGGTTGCGGGGCCCGATGCTATCCTCGAGGGCTCGTGCTCACACCGGGGATCTGCTCTTCCCACTCCCGTCCCGCCGTCGGCTTGCGTCGCCGTCGGGCTCCTCTCGTCGCGGTCACCGTGCTCGCCGCGCTGGTCTGTATCGTCGGGCACACCGGCGCGGCCCGCGCCGACCGCGCCGTGGCCCGGGCGCTGGTCGAGGAGGGACAGCGCCTGTCCGGCGCCGGGCGCGCGGCGCTCGCGCTCGAGCGCCTCGAGCGCGCCATCGACGAGGACCCCGACTATCTGCCGGCCTACGAGGTGGCCGTCGCGCTGTGGCTGCGGGCCGGCAAGTTCGAGCCGGTCATCCGCCACCTCGCCCGCGTGACCCTTCGCCACCCTCGCTACGGGTTCGGCTGGTACACGCTCGCCTTTGCGTATCGCCGCACCGGCCGCCACGACCTCGCCGTCCTCTGCTACCGCGAGTACCTCGAGCTGCGCCCGGCCGAGCCGGATCCGTACTTCGGCATGGGGATGTCGCTGGTCGCGCTCGATCGCCGCGAGGAGGCGGCGGCGTCGTTCGGGCGATATCTCGAGATGGAGCACCGCCCCGAGCAGCGCGAGTTCGTGACGCGCGCGCGGCGCGAGCTGGCCCGCCTCGGCGCGCCCGCCCCGGCCGACGCCACGCCGGGCACCGTCGGATGGGGCCTCCTGCGGCGCGCGCTCGAGCGCATCGACGCAGCCGCTCGCGCCGCCGGCCGCGGCTTCGCCGCGCGCTGATCCGCTCAGCTCAGCGCCGGCGCAGGAAGTGGCGCGAGGTCCACCAGGACCAGACCAGCACCACCGCGGCGATGCGCGCCGTCCACCAGCCGTACTCGGCCCGGTCCAGCTCGCCGCGTCCCTCCAGCACGACCGCGATCGCCGCGCCGGCGATGCCGACCGCGGCGGTGATCGCCTGGTGGCCGAGTCGATAGATGAGGCGGGTCGACTTCTCCAGGTTGTGGAACCGGACCGACAGCTCGCCGGTCTTGGCGCTGGCGACGAACTTGCGGATGTCCGACGGCAGCGCGGTCAGCGACAGGAAAAGGTCCTTGGCCGTCTCGACCGCGAAGCTCTGCCAGTCGCCCTCGTCGCCGAGCACGAACCGCTCGAGGTAGGGCCTCACCACCGTCATCGGGTTCATCTGCGGGTCGAGCGCCGTGCACAGGCCCATGAGCAGGAGCAGCGTGCGCTCGAGAAGGATCCACTCCTTGGGCACGTGGAAGCTGGACGAGAGCTCGCGCAGCGAGATGTCCATCCGGCGCAGGTCGGCCAGGTTCTCCAGCCCCTTCTGCGGGTCGAACTTGATGTCCTTGAGGCTGAGCGAGTCGAGCGAGATCTGCTCCTGGAATCGCGCGTGGAAGTATTCGATCACCCGGTCGAACACGCCGTCGTCGGCGCCGCGCGCGATGAAGCCCATCTGCTTCATGGCGCGCACGATGCGCGGCGTGTCGCGGGCCAGCGCGCCCTGCAGCAGCTCGACCAGCCCCTGCCGCATCTGCGGCGACACCTCGGCCACCGCGCCGAAGTCGAGGAACACGACGGTCAGCGCGCCACCCGGCCCGCGCCGGACCAGGAGGTTCCCCGGGTGCGGATCCGCGTGATAGACACCGTCGCTGAAGATCTGCTGGCAGTAGAGCTCGACCACCGAGCGCGCCACCTCGGCGCGGTCGATGCCGGCGCGGTCGATGCGGGCGATGTCGCCCACCTTGATTCCGGCCTCGAAGTGAGTGGTGAGGACTCGCTGGGTGCTGAGCGCGCGCACCACCTTGGGGAAGGCGACGTCCTGCCGCCCGGTGAAGTTGGCCGCGATCCGCTCGAGGTTGTCAGCCTCGGCCCGGAAGTCGAGCTCCTCGTGCAGCATGGCGCGGATCTCGAGGTAGACGTCCTCGAGCCCCTGGTAGGGGACGAAGTTCTGCACGATGCGGATGATCCGGCGCAGCGTGCGCAGGTCGCGCCGCACGATCTCCTCGATGTCGGGGTACTGCACCTTCACCGCCACGCGCTGGCCGCCCTCGATGCGCGCCAGGTGGACCTGCCCGATCGAGGCCGACGCGATCGGACGCCGGTCGAAGCTCTGGAACAGCTCGTCCGGCGATTTTCCGCCGAACTCCTCGCGGAAGCGGCGCTCGATGTCCCCGTACGGGCGCGGCGGCACCTGGTCCTGAAGCCCCTCGAGCTCGGCGCGGAACTCCTCGGGCAGGAAGTTGGTCATGATGCTGATGAGCTGACCGACCTTGATGTAGAAGCCCTGCAGGTGGGCGATCGCCCGCTCGATGCGGCCCGCGTTGATGCGGTGCTTGCGGGCGAGCAGGCGCGTGATCGCGTCATCGGAGCGGAACCGGGCCTGGATGCGCACCGACAGGTAGCTGGCGATGACCACGAACGTGACCCAGTAGGCGCGCACCGACCGCCACGTCCGCGCCGGCGGCCGACCCGAGCGCGCCAGCTGCGACTCACCGTCCGCGATGGCGGCCGCGATCGCCGAGTCCTCCGGCGCGTCCTCGGGCGGCGTGGCGGCGCGCGGAGGCACCGACATGTCGCCCTTCGCCTGCCTCGCGGGGCGCATCTTCCGGCATAATAGCGCGAAAGCCGACCCCCCCATGATCCCCGACGACAGAGACCAGGACGAGAGCGCACCGCCGGAGCCGGGCGCCACCACCGCCACCGCCGATCCAGGCGCCGCCACCACGGAGCGCCCCGAGCGAGCCGAGCGGCCGGATCGACCCGAGCGCGCCGACCGCAGCGACCCCGACGACGGCATGCTCGGCAGCCTGCCCGAGTCGGTCAGGGGACGCGTGGAGTCGTGGGTGCCGGAGCTGGTCAAGAAGGCGGTCGCCGCCGGCATGGGCGCGGTCTTCACCACCGAGGAGAGCATCCGCCGTCTCACCAAGGAGATGCCGATGCCCAAGGAGGTGGCCGGCTACCTGGTCAACACGGCCTCCTCGACCAAGGACGAGCTCTTCCGGGTGGTCGCCCGCGAGATCCGCGAGTTCCTGACCAGCGTGAACCTCTCGGAAGAGGTCGCGAAGATGCTGACCACGCTGTCGTTCGAGATCAAGACGGAGATCCGCTTCATCCCCAACGACGAGAAGTACACCGGCGTCGAGCCGGACGTGAAGGCGCGGGTCAGGCTCAAGCGAAACGAGCCGCGCGAGCCGCGCGCCAAGCGCGGCGTGTTCGGCCGGCGCGGCCGCGCCCAGGACCCGACCGGCGGCTCCGAGGGCGGCGAGAGCGGCCCGTAGGGCAGGGCGCCGCGCTACTCGAAGTCGCCCTCGCCCGGCGCCAGCGGCGTCACCCGGACGAAATCGACCGGCACGCCGGCGGCGACGCCGTGCGCCACGGCCCAGCCCGCGTTCACTTCGACCACGTACTGCGACTCGACCCCCGGCACGGTGCGCGAGGTCAGCGTCTTGGGCTCCGCGTTCGCCACCACGCCACCGACGACCATCTCCGACGTCACGAAGATCATGTCGAGCGGGATGAGCGTGTTCTTCATCCAGAAGCGCTGCACCCCGGGCCTGGCGAACAGGAACAGCATCCCGGCGTCGGGCGGCATGTGGGTCCGGTACATGAGGCCGAGCTGGATCTGCCGGCGCGTGCGCGCCACCTCGACCGCGACGCGCGCCTCGGCCCCACCCCTCGGTCGAAACACGACCTCCGCAGCAGCCTCGGTGGCTGCGCCCTCGCCAGCCGGATCGTTCACGTCGTCACCTCCGCTCGCCGCGCGCCCGGCGGTGTCCGCGGCGGCTCCCGACGCCGCCGATCCCGCGCCAGCGCGCGGCCGCTCGTCGCTGCTCTGCCGGCCGCACGCCCCCATCGCCAGCGCCGCGGCCGCCATGGGGATGAGCACAGCCTGGGCCGTCATGGCGCGCAGCCTAGCAGAGCTCCCACGCCCGGGCCCGCCGCCGTGCCAGCGCCGGGTCCATTGGCTATAGTGCCCCCGTGTCCGGGGTCGTCTACCTGGTCGGCGCCGGTCCCGGCGATCCGGGCCTCATCACGCGCCGGGGCGCCGACCTCGTGTCCCGCGCCGACGTGGTCGTCTACGACGGCCTGGCCAGCCCGGTGCTGCTCGACCTGGCCCGCCCCGGCTGCGAGCTGATCTACGCCGGCAAGAAGCACACCGCGACCGGAGCGACGCCGCTGGTCCAGGCCGCGATCAACACCGTGCTGGTCGACCGAGCCCGCGCCGGCAAGCAGGTCGTCCGCCTCAAGGGCGGCGACCCGTTCGTCTTCGGCCGGGGCGCCGAGGAATGCGAAGTCCTCGCCGCCGCCGGCATCCGCTTCGAGGTCGTGCCCGGCGTCAGCGCCGCCACCGCCGTCGCCGCCTACGCCGGCATCCCGCTGACCGCCCGCGGAATCGCCTCCACCGTCGCGTACGCCACCGGCCACGAGGCACAGGAGGACGACGAGGCGGGGCAGGGCGCCAGCCGTTCCGGCGCGGTCGACTGGTCCGCCATCGCCCGCGCCGACACCGTCGTCCTCTTCATGGCGGTCAGCACCGCGGCCGAGTGCTGCGCTCACCTCCTCGCCGCCGGCCGCGCCCCCGCCACCCCGGCCGCCGCGATCCACTGGGGCACGACCGCCGCCCAGCGCACCGTGGTCGCCACCCTCGCCGATCTCCCCGACGCCATCCACGCCACCGGCCTGCGGCCGCCCGCGCTTCTCGTCATCGGCGACGTGGTCCGCCTGCGCCAGCGCCTGTCCTGGTTCGAGGATCGCCCCCTGGCCGGGGCCCGCGTCCTGGTCACCCGCGCCCTCGAGCAGGCCGAGCGCTTCAGCCACGCCCTCTCCGAGCTCGGCGCCGAGCCGCTCCACTGCCCGCTGACCCGCATCGTCGACCCGGCCCCCGCCGACGCCGCCCGCCTCGACGCCGCGCTGGCCGATCTGCGCCGCTACGCGTGGCTGGTCTTCGCCAGCGCCAACGCGGTCGAGCGCTTCACCGCGGCGCTCACCGACCGCCGCCTCGACGGGCGCGCCCTGGCCGGCGCCCGCATCGCCTGCGTCGGCCAGGCCACCGCCGCGGCGCTGGCCAGCCGCGGCCTCATCGCCGACCTGGTCCCGGCCCACGGCGACGCTGCCGGGGTCGCCCGCGCGGTCATCGAGTCGAGCGGCGACCTGCGCGGCGCCCGCATCCTGGTCCCGCGCGCCGCCGAGGGACGCGACGAGGCGGTCGATCTCCTGCGCGCGGCCGGCGCCGAGGTCGACGCCATCGCGATCTACCGGCTGGCCCCGGTCCAGCCCGATCACCCGTCGGTGGCTGCCGCGCTGGCCCGCCTGCGCGCCCGCCAGGTCCGCGCCGCCGCCTTCTTCGCCCCGTCGCAGGTGCGCGCGCTCATGGAGCTGCTCGGCCCCGACGCGGTCGACCTCCTCGGCGCGGTCCCGATCCTCGCCGCCATCGGCGCCACCACCGCCGCGGCGCTCGCCGCCCGCGGCCTCACCGCCCAGGTCGTCCCCACCATCCCCGACGCCGACGCGCTCGCGCACGAGATCGCGTGCGCCGCCGGAGCGGCCGCCGCCGCGCGCCGCCACGCCCCGATCCCTCCAGCCCCACCCGCCACCGACTGAGCAGCCCGAGGAGAGCCCGATGCAATTCCCCGACTACCGACCCCGCCGCATGCGCCGCAACGAGCGGTTGCGCGGCATGGTGCGCGAGACCCGTCTCGATCGCTCCAACTTCGTCTACCCGCTCTTCATCGTGCCGGGCAGCGGCGTCACCCGCGAGATCTCCTCCATGCCGGGTCAGTTCCACTACTCGGTGGACCGCGCGGTCGAGGCCGGCCGCGCCGCCTTCGACCTCGGCATCTCCGGCGTCATCCTGTTCGGCGTGCCGGACAAGAAGGACGCGGTCGGCTCCGAGGCCTGGAGCGACAAGGGAGGCGTCCAGCAGACCATCCGCGGCCTCAAGAAGGCGGTGCCGGAGCTGGTCGTGTCGGCCGACGCCTGCTTCTGCGAGTACACCGATCACGGCCACTGCGGCGTCCTCATCGAGGGACAGCTCGACAACGACGCCAGCCTCGAGAACCTCGCCCGCACCGCGCTGTCCTACGCGCGCGCCGGCGTCGATCTGGTCGCGCCGTCGGGCATGCTCGACGGCTTCGTCGGCGCCTGCCGCGAGTCGCTCGACGAGGAGGGCTTCCACCAGGTCGGCATCATGGCCTACTCGGCCAAGTACGCCTCCGCCTACTACGGTCCGTTCCGCGATGCGGTCGACAGCGCGCCGCAGGAGGGCGATCGCCGCGGCTACCAGATGGATCCGGCCAACGCGCGAGAGGCGGTGCGCGAGGTCGGCCTCGACGTCTCCGAGGGCGCCGACATCGTCATGGTCAAGCCGGCGCTGGCCTACCTCGACATCATCCGCGCCGTCGCCGACGAGGTCGACCTGCCGCTCGCCGCCTACAACGTCTCCGGCGAGTACTCGATGCTCAAGGCGGCCGCCGCCAAGGGATGGATCGACTACGACCGCGCGATGATGGAGACGCTGACCGCGATCCGCCGGGCCGGCGCCGACATCATCATCACCTATCACGCGCTGGAGGCGGCGAAGCTGCTCCGCTGATCTCGAGCTCGTACGCGTCGTCGGCGCCGGGCAGGGCCTGCCCGCGCGCCAGCCCGCGGTCGGCGCGCGCCAGGCGCACCAGGTCGCCGGGCGCGAGATCGATCTCCTGTTCGCGCCCCTCGATCGTCCGCGCCCCCACCTGCCAGTCGATCGGCACCGCGCCGGCGCCGCGCACCCGCACGAGCTGGCGCCCGGCCGGGCCGTCGTAGCGATAGATGTCCACGTCGTCGCGACGGTCGAGGTAGCCGCGCACCCGCGCGTCCGCCGCCAGCGGCACCGCGTCGGTCGGCGCGTCGTTCGGCTCCGACTCGGCGTCGCGCGCGGCCGATCGGTCGACCAGCCCGACAGTCAGCCGGTACGAGTCGCTCACGTTCTCGGTCGGCAGCGCGTTCGGCCGCCGCACCTCGCTCACCATCACCACCACCGGCCCGCGCACCCGGTACCAGCGCAGCCCCTCGCCGGAGCCGATCCCGCCCTCGTCGGCCTGCGCCACCAGCCGCCCGTCCGCCTGGTACAGGTAGAGCCCGACGTCGATGTTGGGCAGCGCGCTCACCTCGACGGTCACCCGATCCCCGCCGCCCGCATCCGGCACCTCGCGCAGGCGATAGAAGTCGCGGTCCGATTTCTCGCGGCTGATCCGCCGCCCGATCCACCCGGTCACCGGCGACGTCGTCCCGATCAGCGTGGCGTGAGCGAGATCGTCGTTGCGCTCCACCTCCACCCGCTGGGGCTGCTCGGCCCGCCACGACAGGTAGTAGTAGATCCCCCAGCCGGCGCCGGCCAGGCAGAGCGGCAACGACACCATCGCCACCCAGCGGCGGCGCTGCAGCGACCGCTCGTACTCGTCCAGGTCGGCCCGGCGCAGCCGGCGCTCGCTGTCGATGTCGTAGTCGATCTCCGCCGCCGCCACGCCCTGGGCCGCCGCCGCTGCCACCCGCTGTCGCCGCGGCGTCGACGCCGAGTGCCCGTACAGCTCGTCGGATGCCTGGTCGATCTCGTTGGCCAGCTCGCGCACCGACGGGTAGCGCTCGGCCGGTTGCTTGCGCATCGCCCGCAGGACGATCTCGTCCGCCTCGTCCGGGATGCCGAGCGTCGGCACCCGCCGCGAGGGTGGCACCACCTGCTCGGTCAGGTGCTTGGTCAGGACCCCCACCGGCGACGCCGCCGAGAAGGCGTGCTCGCCGGTCAGCACCCGGTACATGAGCGCGCCGAGCGAGTAGATGTCGGTGCGCGCGTCGACCTCGTCCTCGCCGCGGATCTGCTCCGGCGACATGTAGTGCGGCGTGCCGACGATCGCCCCGCGTCCGGTCGCCGCCGCGATGTCCTCGCGCTCGGCCAGCTTGGCCAGCCCGAAATCGAGCACCTTCACGAAGTCGTGCCCGCCGTGGGTCCGGGTGACCAGGATGTTCTCCGGCTTGAGGTCCCGGTGCACGACGCCCAGCTCGTGCGCCTCGCCCAGCGCCGCGCACACCTGGCTGAACAGCGGCCCGGCCCGCTCGAACAGGATCGGCCCGTCGCGCTCGATGAGCGTGCCGAGGTCGAGCCCGCGGACGTACTCCATGACCAGATAGAGCTGGCCCTGGGCGGTGCCGAAATCGAACACCTGCACCGTGTTCGGATGAGTCAGGCGCGACACCGCCTCCGCCTCGCGCCGGAACCGCCCGGTGACCTCCTTGTCGCCGGCCAGGTCGCCGTGCAGCACCTTCATCGCGGCGATCTTGCCCATGCGCTGGTGCTCGACCTTGTAGACCACGCCCATGCCGCCGCGGCCGATCACGTCCACCACCCGGTAGCGCCCGTCGATGACGCGCCCCAGCCAGGGATCGCGTCCCCCGTTGCGCCGGTCGCGCAGCCGCGCCGCCTCGTCGGCCCTGACGGTCAGCCGCCCCGACTCGCTATCCGAGGTCGACCGCGCGCGCGCGTGGCTGCCGCTGTCCTCGTCGAGCAGGAGCGCGCGCTGCAGCCGCGACGCGTGGTGCATGTCCGCCCCGCACCGCCCGCAGTAGTTGTGGTCCACGTCGTAGGCGGCGCGGCAGCGGGGACAGAAGTACTTTGGGTTGAGGGTGGTCATCCCGCCCACGGAAGCGCCAGCGCCCGCCTCGACTCGATCGTAGCCACCGCCCGGCCAGCCGGTCAACGCGGGGCGAGAGCGCCGTCCAGCGGAAACCGGACCCGCCGCCATGTGATCTCGCTCGCGCTGGAGCTCACCCATACGACCAGCGCGCCGCCGGCGAACGTTGCCCCGTCCGGCCCCGCGATCGGCATCGCCTCGATCGGGCCACTGCCCAGCACGGTCGGCCCGCCGCGCTCCCCGAGGGCGGCCCGCCCGCTGGCGGCCCCCAGCGCGGCCTCGTCGACCATCCCGTGCAGGACCAGCTGCGCGCGGGCCGCGGGCAGGGCGGCCGCCACCTCGACCTCGCCGACGTGAACTCCGCCCAGCGCCACATCCGAGGCGACCGCGCCGGCCTGCCGGGGCGGCGAGTGACCCACCCACACCCGCACGCCCTTCTGCTTGCCCAGCCGCATCGCCAGCGCCGAGGCGTCGCCCGGCCGATGCACACACCCGTCCGCTCCCGCCATCAGCTGGCTCGCCTCGGCCCCACCGGGAAACGAGGCCAGCACCGCCCCGTCCACCTCCACCATCCGGACCCGGGTCCCGTCGAACACCGGATAACCGGCCGCCGCCAGCCCCGCCACGGCGGCGCGGTGGGCCGGGATGCTCTCGCGCTCCCCCGGGATCGCCCACACCACCCACCGAGCGTCGCGAGCCAGCGCGGCCAGCACCTGGCTCAGCTCCTCCTGACCGGTGCCCATCCCGCCCACGCTCACCACCAGCTCGACCTGCTCGCGCTCGAGCTCGGCCCTCGTTCGCCCGATCTGCGCCAGCGTCGCCGCGCCGGCCCCGCGAGCGTCCGCCACCACCCCCATCACCAGGGTGCGGTCCCGCTCTCCGCCCTCGGCCGCTCCCATCACCAGCCGGTCGCCCTCGAGGGTCAGCCGGCGCCCCACCCGCCGCCCGAGCTCCGCCGCCACCGGCCCGCCCACGCCTCCGGGGCCGCCCAGCTCCGCACATCGAAAGGGCTCGCCGACCTCCGCGGCCTGCTTGACCGCCCCGACCAGCCCCGCGGCCAGCTCGCGCCCCGCCTCCGCTCCCGCGTCCTCCGACTCCGAAGACCCGCACCCCGCAAGGAACCCAGACACCATGAGAGCGATCCCGGCGCTCGGAGCGCACCAGCGCCGGCCAGGCCGCACGGCCCCAGCGCCCGGCCGGACCGAACCGCCCCGCGATCCCACCTCGGCCTGCGCCGCCCGCCCGCCCTGCCTCGCGCGCCGCATCAACGCCTCGGGCCGCGCCCGCCAACCCCGCAGCGCTTCACGGCGGCGGCGACTCGTTGACCCGCCCGCCGGCCTTGCGCCACACGTCGCACACCTTGGGCGAGTACTCGAAGGCGCTCAGCGCCAGCTCGGGCGCGCGCTCGCGCACCTGCTGGAAGTGCGTCCGAGCCGTGTCTGGATCGTCGAAGGCGACATACGCCCCGCCCAGGAGCACGCCGATCTCGACCACGAGATCCGTGTCGAGATACGGAAACGAGCTGACCTGAGCCGCGAGCAAGCTTCGCACCCGTCCGTAATCGCCCCGCTCCCACGCCTTGCGAGCCTCGGGCAGGGCCCGCCGCGCGCTCGCCATCGACTCGGTGCGCCGCGCCAGCAGCGCCATCGACGCCGGGTCCGGCGGCCGCCGCTTCGACGGATGCACCCGCAGATAGATCGGCACGACGATCGCCTCGCCCTTGTTGAGCGAGTCCCGCCGCAGGAAGTTGTAGTCCTTGAGCAGCTGCGCCTTCCTGCTGTCGGCGAAGAGTCCCGCGGCGATCGCCCCCAGCGATTCGCGTCGGGCCGCGCGATAGGTCACGCGCAGCGGCACGGTGATCGACATCCCCGCCGCGACGGTCCCGTCCGGATCGAGCCCGTTGAATTCGGCCAGGTACTTCGCCCGCCGCTCGTCGCCGAGATACTGCGCGGCCAGGTTGGGCAGCGTATCCCCGACCCCCGCGGTCACCTCGGTCGACACCGGGATGCGGAGCCGCTCTCCCGGCTTGAGGTCGCGGGCATGGTCGAGGCGGTTCTCCACCATGATGTAGATCTTGTGCCGTCGGTCGCCGTAGTACTCGGCGGCCAGGAGCTCGAGCGTGTCGCCGCGCTGGACCCGGTGAATCGCGACCCCCGCCAGCTCCGACTCGGGCGCCGACGTGCCCACCGGCGCTCCGGCCGGCTGCGCCACCGCCGCCGTCGTCATCGCCAGCGCGCCCAGGCCGGCGCCCAGCGCCAGCCAGCCGCGAACGCGACCCCTCATCGCCGCACCTGGTCCGGGTCGAAGCGCATGGCCCGCGTGCCCTCGGCCCGCAGGTCGACGTCGACCAGCACCGCCGCCGCCTCGTCGCCCGCCGGCACCGTGACGGTGCGCTCGACCGGCTCGTAGTAGTCGTTGTCGACGGTGATGCGATGGCGGCCGGCACTCAGCGACAGCGGTGCCGCCAGCGGAGTCATCCCTCGCTCCTGTCCGTCCACCGAGATGCGGCCCCACGGCCTGACCACGACCCGGACGTAACCGCGCGCAACCGGCGCGGCGGCGGCCGCCGCCGGCCGTGGCGGCACCTTGGCTCCCACCGGAGCCAGGTGCAGCAGGGCCACGACCAGCGCCACGACCCCGACGATGATCCCCTGGACCGCCAGCCCACGCCGCACGACCCTCCGCGCCGACAGGCTGTGCTGCGTCGCGATTGCCGCGCCCGGTCCGCTCGTCGCCGGGTTCAGGTACTCGTCGGCCTCCAGCTTGGTGATGATGTCCTGGTTGCGCAGGAACAGGACCAGGCGCGAGTGGTAGTTCATCTCCACGTGCTTGGCGAGGAACCGCTCGAGCGCCATCACCAGCGCCTGGCCGGACTGAAAGCGGTGGCGCGGCTCCTTCTGCAGGCACTTGTCGATGATCCGGCCGAGCTCGCGAGGTATCTCGGCGTTGAGCTT
>Ga0193753_10000554_pt1:25000-36384 | contig 36384 bp, 21 predicted proteins | sample H1c2metaG_FD_144925 | JGI IMG/M metagenome (GOLD analysis project Ga0193753, IMG submission 144925) | Soil microbial communities from a riparian zone of the East river system, Colorado, United States - H1c2 | ecosystem: Environmental > Terrestrial > Soil > Riparian zone | place...
GCTCGATCTCACCGAGGAGTCGGAGGTGTACGCGATGCTCGACGAGCTGGTCGAGAAGCGCGTCGTCGTGTGGACCGTGGATACGCCGACGTCGGGGGGCCGACCGGAGGATCTGCTTCGCGCCGAGCTGGGCAAGATCGAGCCAGCCGAGGTCCGCGGCCGCGCTCTCGGTGCACTGGCCGAGCTGGAGCGCGCCCGTGACGACGTCGCGCGGGCTGCTGGCTCGCCGGAGCGACTCGACGCCGCGCTCCAGCAGCTGGACGAGACCTTCACCCGGCTCACCGGGACGGAGGCGTCGCGGCGGGCGGGGCAGACCTACGCGGGCCGCACCGTGGCCTTCGAGCTGGGCCACCGCGACATCGCTCTCGAGGTCGGGCCGGGCGTCTGGCGCGAGCTCGCCGGACCGCTCGAGCTGCTCCTGCTGAGCGCGCGCTGGTTCACGTGGGAGATTGCCGCGCGATACCGCCTCGCGTTGACGGCGCTGCATCGGCGGCTCGTGGATGAAGCAGGCGGTCCACGCGTGGAGTACCTGCGGTTCGCGGCCAGCATGGCGGATCTCTTTCCGGGGGACGCCCAGGCCGGCTCGATCGTCGACCAGGTGCGGCAAGCGCTCCGCGCGCGGTGGAAGCGCGTCATCGGCTTCGATGATGAGGAGCGCGTCGTGCGCCGGTCGGCTTCGGCGCTTCATGCCGCCGCGCGGGAGGCGTTTGGTGCGCCCGGACCGGGCTGGCCGGCGGCGCGTCACCAGTCGATCGATGTGATGCTGGCGGCGCCCACCGTGGAGGCGATCGCGCGCGGCGAGTTCAAGGCCGTGCTTGGTGAGCTTCACCCTGGGTTGAACACGCACCTCTTGCCCGACCTCCCGCACCCCTACGGCAGCCGCGATGTGCTGTTCGAGCGACGCGACCACGAGATCGGCCGGGCATGCGTCGCGCCGGTGTGGAGCAGGGCGCGTACGCACTTCGACTACTACTCGCGATCCCCCATCGACTTCGACGTCGAGCACTCGTCGGCGCGCTCGTGGCGGCCCCGTGACCGGGTCCTGGCCGCGGCGGATCTGGTCGTCGAGCTGGTGGCGGGCGAGCTCGAGATTGCGACCCGTGACGGGCGGATTCGATTCGACGTGATCGCGTTCCTCGAGCACCACCTCATCGCCGAGAGCCATCAGCAGTTCGGCATCGTGGGCGGCGGGGCCCACACGCCGCGCGTCGAGATCGATCGCCTCGTGGTGGCGCGCGAGAGGTGGTCATGGCCGGCTGCCGAGATCGAGTTTGCCGCCATCGTCGATCCGGTCATGCGGTTCGCGCGGGCTCGTGCCTGGGCTGTGCGGCACGGGCTTCCGCGGCTGGGTTTCTTGCGCACACCCGAGGAGATCAAGCCGACCTACCTCGACCTTGAGAGTCCTACCTATGTCGACCTGGCGGCCAGGTCGATCCGCGCCGCGTCGCAGGTGACGGTGAGCGAGATGTTGCCGACGTTCGATGAATGCTGGCTGCCCGACGCGGAGGGCCGCCGCTACACGAGCGAGATACGCATGGTGGCGTCGGATCCCCAGGTCTGGCGTAGCCCGCGATCGGAGCAGGAGTCCGTCGGCGAGGACTGATCCGCGCGCTCGCAGCATGGCTCCGCGGGCGCGCCGGTATTGTCCTTGACCGGCTCCTGACCGCGGAAGGATACTGCGCGGAATGGCCAAGATCGAAGGGGTTGGCCTGCAGCTCAACCCCACAGTCCTGGGCTTGCTCGAGACGGTGGATCGCAGCTCGTACGCGTTCGCCGAGCTGCTCTGCGACCAGTTCGCGGCCCCTCTGGACTGCGGCTACGTCCTCGATCCGGCCATGCGGCCGCTGCTCCACCAGGTGCAGTCCACGCATCCGGTCGTCGCTCACGGAAACTACGGCAACGAGTTCGGGTTCGAGCCGCTGGAGGAGACGCCGAGCGTGCTGCGCCACATGGCGATCGCGCACGAGATGCAGAGTCCCTGGTACGCCGACCACATGTTCTATGGCTTTCAGGCCAGTGCGTTCGTGTGGTCGAGTCCGCTGCCGTTCTCGCGCGCCGAGATCGAGCGCGTCGCCGGGCGGGCAGCCGCCCTGCAGGACCGGCTGAAGATGCCGCTCCTGCACGAGAACGCGTTCTACTACGCGCGCTTTCCTGGCTCGGAGATCGAGGAGGCGGAGTTCATCGCCGGGCTGGTCGAGCGTGCACAGACTCACCTGCTGCTCGATCTCCACAATATCCACGCCAACTCGACCAACTTCGAGGGATACGACGCGTGGAAGTTTCTTCGCACCATCCCGCTCGACCGCGTCATCGAGGTGCATCTGGCCGGGGGTCAGTGGATCGACGGCTGGTACCACGACTTTCACTGTCAAGCGGTGCCCGACCCGGTGTGGGAGATGCTCGCGCACGTGCTCGACAACGCGCCGCGGCTGCAGGCGGTCACTCTCGAGGTCCAGGGTCCGGCGCACAGCTCCCGGTCTCGCGACGTCGACGCGACCTGGGGCGAGATGATCGAGACCGACCTCCGCCGCGCCAGCGCGATGTGGGCGTCTCGGCGCGCCGGGCTCGGTTGATGGCGTTCGACTCGCAGCGGGTCTATGCGGTCTGGATGCGCCTCATCAACGATGAGGCGCTGTTCCGCGCCCTCCTGGCCGGCACCCACCGCGAGCTGGCGGCCAGCCGCGGGTTCGACAGCGAGGAGCTGGCGATTCTCGATCACTTCCAGCAGGAGCCGGGCACGCGCTGGAACATCGAGAACTTGAGGTTTCGCTCGGCGCTCGAGACCGCCGACACGCTGCGCAGCTATCTGCCGATGACGGTCCGGCTCTTGACCCGTGACGATTCCGACTGGCTGCAGGACGTCTCGTTCGAGTACCTCGCCTACCACGACTGGCGGGCGTTCGGTCACCTGCGGCTGAGCGAGTGCCAGCGCTTCGGCGAGTACGTGCGCGAGCGGATCATGAAGCGCAGGATCGCGCCGGCTCACCTCGAGCCGGTGCTGAGCTTCGAGCTCGCGGTGGTCGACCTGCTCAAGAGCACCTCGGGGATCGGGGCGGGAGAGTGGCCGGCCGGCGGCTCGCTCACCGACGGCCAGCTGACCGAGGCGCGCCCGCGCCGCTCGCCCGCGCTCAAGATGGTGGAGCTGCCGGTCGACATCCGGGAATGGGTGATCTCGGGCGACCCGACCCAGGGAACCGTGCACGAGCGGCCGGTCACCTTCATGGTTCACGTCCCGTCGCTGCAGGAGACTCATCGCGTCAAGGCGATCGGCGACGGTGTGCGCGAGATCCTCGGCCGCTGCGAAGGCGACCGGACGGTGGCCGCCATCGTGGCCGAGCTGGAGACCGAATTCGACGTCGCGGGCGCCAGCGTGGTCAGGTTGATCTCTCAGTGGGTCACGGAGCGAGTCGTTTCGGTGTGAGCGGGACGGGCGAGTGGCGGCTGCTTCCGGTGTATCTGGTCAGGCTGGCCGGGTTCGCCTTCGAGCGCCTCGACCGTCTGCGTTCGTCCGCGGCGGCCGATGCCGCGGCGGTTCTCCTCGCCGCCGAGAGCGCGCGCAGCCGGTCCGGAGCCAGCCTCGAGGCAGCGCTCGGCCAGCAGCGCTACGCCGAGAACCCGGCGTTCGATGATCCGGCGACCCGCAAGGAGCTGGCCGCTCACATCAAGCGAGCGCGGGCGTTCGCGCGCAAGCCGGGTGGCGTCGAGCGACCGGACGCGGCGCTGTCGGCCGCCGCGGCGCTGTTTCCGTCGGTCGCCGCGATCGTCGACCGGCTCCGGGCGGCCGATGATTCCGTTCGCGCCGCGGCCGCCGCCTACCAGGACGTCTTTGTGCGGGAGCTCGAGGTGGCCAGGAGCGCCCTCCGGAACCTCTATCGCGAGGACCCTCGCCTGCGCGAGTCGGTCTTTCTCGAGAACCCCGCCGCGCTCGACCGGCTCATCCAGCTGCTGCAGTCGGACGAGGGGGCGCGCAACGTCAGGGCCAGGCAGCGCGAGCGTCTGGCGACGCTGTACGCCCAGCGCTTCTGCGCCAAGAACGACACCAACAGCATCTGCGGACCGCATGGAGTGGGCTGGATCGGTCCGCGGGACGCGTCAGCCGGGCCCGCGCGCCCGCCGCGGATCGCGATCGAGGTCGAGGAGGGGCGCCGGGAGAGCTACTTCTCGCACTGGGCGGCCGAGCGGTTGCTCGCCTGCGCCGCCGTTCGGGCCGGGGAATCCGCGGTGGTGCCGGTCCGGGTCAACCCGACTGCCTCGCTCCAGGACGACGCGGTGGCCTGGTGCTCCATGGAGCACGACTCGACCTCGACCTTCCGCCGCGCCTACGCTCGCGCCGACCTGACCGCCGCGAGCGGGTTTCTGCTCCGTCTGCTGTCGGAGCGACCCCGCGTGTTCGACGAGGTCGCCGCCGTCGCGGCGGCCGAGCTCGAGGTGGAGCGGGACGAGATCGACGCGTTCGTCGACCAGCTGGCACGGGCCGGGCTGGTCGATCGAGCCGTGGTCCTGCCGCCCGGCTCGTTCCGCCCGCTGCGCGCGGTGGCGCGCGAGGTGGAGCGATGGCCGGCCGGCGACGGGCGCGAGTGGGCGCTCACTCAGGTCGAGCGCTTCGAGGAGCTGGTGGCCGCGTTCGCGCGCGCCGGTCTCGACGAGCGCAGGCAGATCTATGATCAGCTGGTCTCGGCTTACGAGGAGGCCACCCAGGATCGCGCGACCCGTGGCGAGGGCAAGCACTACGTGGACCGAGCCGTGATCCACGAGGACTGCTTCGCGTCGGTGTCGAGCGATCTCGGGTCGACCGCGGAGGCCGCGATCGAGTCGGACCTGCCGGTGCTCCTGCGCGCGGTCGCGCTGCCGCTCGAGCTCGCGCGCGAGCAGGTCGCCACCTGGTTCCGCGCGCGCTTCGGCGAGGGGCGCAGGATCTCGGCGCTCGAGGCGCATCGAGCCTTCGACCTCGAGCGAGCGGCCGAGCAGCCGCTCGGTCCGCGCGGGCAGGCGCTCACCGACGGCATCGCGCGTGTCCAGGAGACCATCGGTTGCGCCCTGAACGCCGGCGACGCCGCCGTGGCCCGGGTCGCGTCGGACGACCTGGCGAGGGCCGTGGACGGCCTTCCTGCGGAACAGCGCTCCACCTACGTGAGCGCCGACGTGATGCTGGCGGCGAACCCGGGCGGCGCGGTCGACGTCGTCATGGGCGAGATGCACGGCTTCTGCTTCCTGCCCACCTGCCTGCTCGACGTCCTGCCGCCGTCGGATCGGGATCGAGCGGTCGCCTGCATGCGCGAGACGATAGGCGTGCTGGCCGGGGGCCACACCACCGCCGAGTGCTTGTTCCTCCACACCCAGGCGACCGATCGGCGCTTCGCGCTGGGAGACATCGATCTCGAGCTGATGGTGCCGAGCGATCGTCCCGACCCCGTCCGGCTGGGTGAGCTCGAGGTCGAGCTCCGCGGCGAGCGCTTCCGCTTCTGCAAGGGCGAGCGCGAGATCGTCCCGATCGTCGCGTACACGGCGTACCCGTTCTTCCTCTACACGAGCCCGCTGGCTCCGCTCCTGTCCGACTTCACCGGCAGCTTCTTTCCGCCTCAGCTACTACCGGAGGCGATCCGCGGGGCGGACGCGCCGCGGCTGGCCATGGGACCGATCGTGTTTCGTCGGCGGACCTGGGTGCGCTCGGCGGCCGAGCTGCGTGCAACCATCACCGCGACCAGCGACGCCGATCTCTTTCTGCGCGGGCAGGTGCTGCGCTGCGCGCTCGGCTGCGACCAGCGGGTGTTCGCCTCCCTGCCGGGCGAGCCGAAGCCGGTCCTGCTCGACTTCGCCGACTTCTTCCTGGTCGAGGTGTTTGCCCACCTGGTCGATCGCCAGGCGCCGGACGCGCGCATCCGGTTCACCGAGATGCTGCCCGGCCCGGATCAGCTCGTGGCGACCGGCAGCGACGGCCTGCGCACGTCCGAGATCCGCATGGGTCTCTACCGGACCGCCAGATCAGGCCCGTAGGGTCGCGTGGAACGCGAAGCGGGACAGTCGGCGCTCGGCCGCCAGCGCCGAGGTGGTCTCGAAGAACCGCTGCTGGCCCTCGAAGGTCTCCGCCCCCTCCAGCTCGAGCAGCTTCTCGCGGTTCTCCGCTCGGGTCTCGCGCCAGCGGCGCGCCACCTGGGCCATGTTCTCGGTCGCGTCCTCCTGGCCGACCAGGTCGAAGCCGGCCTCGGCGAGCCATTGCTCGTTGATGCCGGGCGGCGTGAACATGAAGAAGCCCAGGGAGCTGCGAATGAAGATCTCCTTGTTGCTGAGACTGCCTGTGACCAGGATCGGATCCGTGTAGAGGATCCGCCCGCCCGGCTTCAGGATGCGGCGCCACTCGGCCAGGACCGCGCGGCGGTCGGCGAAGTGGTGAATCGAGTCGATGCAGGTGATGGCGTCGAAGGACGCTGCCTCGAACGGGAGACGCTGTGACGCGTCGCATTCGATGAACTTCGTGCGCTCCTCCACCCGGTTGCGAGCGGCGAGCTTGCCCGCGGTGGCGATTCCTGCGGCGTGCGCGTCGACCCCGACGACGCGGGAGCCGGTCTCGACCGCCGCACAGATCGCCGGTCCGCCGCCGCCGCTGGCGACGTCGAGGAGGGCGGTCGAGGCCGAGAGCTCGAGCCGCCCGAGGTAGCGGCGCCACTCGTCGGCGGTGAGCCAGCTGTTCTGGCCGATGTCCTCGCCGAAGGCGCCGCGGCGCACCGCGCCCTGGACCTCCGTTTCGAAGTTGCCGTAGCTCGCGTCGAACAGCGCGACGGGACTTGGTTCGCTCTCTCTGCCGGCCATGCGCCCATCGTAGGCAAGTCGGCGCGAGAAGGAAACCGAGGCCGCTGCTCACCGAGGGCGGCGGCCTCGCCTCATGCACGATGAACCCCACAGACACTCACACGAACAGGACGGGATTGACTTGGGCCATGAGCCGTTCGAAGCTCGCCGACATGTCCAGTCGGCCGATCGAGCGCACGTGGTCACCGTTGTCTCAGACGGTGCCAATCGGCGCACTCGACGGCTCGACGCAGCTGAGCATCTCGCCCCACGTGCGAGTCGAGCGCGAGCTGAGCGCGATCCGGAGGATCCACCTCGGCGATCGGGTCATCTCGCTCCGGCCCGATGACGGGGAGCGAGTCGCGCGCCTGTTCGACAAGCTCGACGGGCAGCGGACCCTCACCGAGGTCGCCGAGGATCTCGAGTGGAGCGAGGAGGAGGCGATCGACGCCGCCCAGGACCTCTACGGGTACGCGGTGCTGAACAACGTCGGCGACGCCTCGGTGCCGCCCCTCCTGTTCTTCAAGCACGTCGCCGCGCTCGGCTCGTCGGTCCAGGCGCGCCTGGCCGGAGCCGACTCGATGATCGGCAGCCTGATGGAGGGCAAGCCGTCCCGGCGGCTGCTCATGGGCCACCTGATCGAGCTCTATCACGTGGTCGACGCCGCCTCGACGCACATCAGCCCCGCCATCAACCTCGCCCCCAACGACCGGCTCCGCATGCTGTTCTGCGAGTACCTCGCCGACGAGTACTGGCACGGCCGGTGGCTGCGCAAGGGGCTGCTGGCCGCCGGGATCAGCGAGGAGGAGCTCGATCGCTCGGACCCGCTGCCGGGAACGCTGGCCGTCGTCCACTTCCTGCGCATCAAGTCCGCCACCGACCTCCTGGCCTACGCCGCCTGCCTGTCCACCGCCGAGGCGCAGGGGGAGGGCGAGGTCGCCCGCGTGCACCGCCGCTACCAGATGTTCGACAAGGACGGTCTCCTGGGCGAGGACGTGATTGCGCCGTTCCGCGGTCACGAGATCGAGGACGCCAACTCCGCCCACCTGTCGTACTGCAGCGAGCCATTCGTCGAGGCAGCCGCGATCAAGCGCCCGCATCAGGACGCGATCCGCAGCGCGGTGCTCCTCTACCTCCGCACCCTCGACGAGCAGCACCGCCAGGTCGCGCGGTTCTACGGCGATCCGCAGGGCCCTGCGTGCTTCCGGGCCGACCTGTTCGACTGAGGTCCGCCTCTTGATCGACCACCTCGTACCGCTCGCGGAGGGGTGGAGATTGCTGCGGACGGCGGTGGTCCGCGGCGCGGGCTTTCCGGCGGCGCTGGTCCTCGAGCTCGCGTGTGAGCCGGCCACCGCCGCATGCGACCGGCTGATCCAGGGATCGGGGGACCGGGCCGCGGCCGAGCAGGCGTTCGAGTCCGGCCGCGAGGTGACGGCGGCTGCCCTGGTCCGCTTCGCCGGACGGCGCGACTTCATCGAGGCGCTCACCTGGCAGAACCGCGGCGTCATCGATTCCGCGATCCGCCCGTTCCTCGCCCGTCCGGGGGCCCAGAACAGCGGGGCGCGCCGGAAGCAGCAGCTCATCGCCAGCTACCTCCAGCGCTACTGCTCGAAGAACGACACGGTCGGCTTCTTCGGTCCGATCGGCTGGGCGACGATCGACCCGGACGCGAGGACCTCGCTGGAGCCGGGACCCAACCTCGTGTCAGTGCGCGAGGTGAGCCTCGAGCACTGGGCGGTCGACGCCATGGCGCGGTCGCTGGCCGAGGACCTCAAGCCCAGGCTGGCGCCGCGGCGGATGCCCTCCGTCCGCGTCGAGGGCGAGCAGCTGATCTACGCCGACGGCCGCCGCGCCGCGCTGCCGGCGGAGGTGGTGGCGCTGGTCGCTGCTTGTGACGGGACCCGCTCTGCGACCGAGCTGGCCGGGCAGCTCGGTCTCGATCTCGAGGACGTCCTCGATCTGCTGGAGCAGCTCGCCGCGAAGGGGATCGTGATCTGGGCGATCGAGATCCCGGTCGGCGTCACCCATCCCGACCGTCATCTCCACGCCGCGCTCGACGAGCTTGGCGCCAGCGACGCGCTGGCGAGGCTGAAGCCGGTCGAGGCCGCGCGCGAGCAGGTCGCCGCCGCGGCTGGCGATCCGCCGCGGCTGGACCAGGCGATCGGCGATCTGGAGCGAGCCTTCACCGAGGTGACCGGTGACCCGGCGACCCGGCGCGGCGGAGAGACGTACGGCGGTCGAACCGTCTTCTACGAGGACTGCGTGCGCGACGTGACGTGCGTGCTGGGACGCGCCGTCCTCGATCGCATCTCGCGGCCGCTTGCGCTGGTGCTGCAGAGCGCGCGCTGGTTCACCCACCAGATCGCGGAGCGATACGAGGCTCACGCGCGCCAGACGTACCGGGCGATGGCCGGCGATGCGAGCGCGATCCCGTTCCAGCAGTTCTGGCAGCACATGGAGCCGGATGGGCTGGCTCATCTGTCGTCGGTGGTGGAGGAGGTCGGCGCCCGGCTGACCCGGACCTGGGCCGACCTGCTCGGTCCGTTCGATCCCGACCGGCCGGTGGTCTGCCGGGCCGAGGTGCTGGGCCCGCGGGTGCGAGAGAGGTTCGCCGCGCCGAAGCCGGGCTGGCCGCACGCTCGCCTTCACTCTCCCGATCTCCTGATCGGCGCCGCGAGCGCCGCGGCGATGGAGCGCGGCGAGCTCACCGCCGTGCTCGGCGAGCTGCACGTGACCTTGAACTCGATGCTGGCGATGGCGCTGTCGCCGCACCTGCCGCCGGATCCGGGCTGGGAGGAGCTCGCCGCCGAGCCGCCTGCGCTGTTCCCGGTGCCGGCGAAGTCGCTCGCGACCCGCGCCATGCACCTGGCAGCGCCGCATCAGATCCACCTCGAGATCGGGAGCGCGAGGTCGCCTTTTCCGCGCGAGCGAGTGGTCGAGATCGCGGACCTGGTCGTGGAGGAGAGCGAGGGCAGCCTGTGGGCCCGGACGCTCGACCGGCGCCGGCGGTTCCCGCTCCTGGCAGCGCTGGAGGGCAGCCTGTCGGTGGCGGCGCACTCGCGCTTCCGCATCCTGCCGTCCAGGCAGCCGCACACGCCGCGCGTCACCATCGACGATCTGGTGATCGCGCGCGAGAGCTGGAACCTGGCCGCCGCCGAGATCGAGTTCGCCGCGCAGCCGACGCCGTTCGATCGCTTCCTGGGGGCGCGGCGCTGGGCGCAGCGCCTCGGCCTGCCGCGCTTCCTCTTCGCCAAGCTATCCAGCGAGACGAAGCCGTTCTTCGTCGACCTGCACAGCCCGGTGCTGGTCGAGATCCTGGCTCACCGGGCGCGCGCCGCCGACTGGCTCTCGCTGTCGGAGATGCTGCCGACCTTCGATGAGCTGTGGCTCGCGGACCGCGAAGGGAACCGCTACACCTCGGAGCTGCGCATGGTCGCGGTCGATCCGGTGGCGGCCTGAAGACGGCCGCGCCGCGAACCGCGCAGGAGGGGGAGGGTGGCCCGGGGACTCGATCGCGCGTCGAGGGGAAGTCGACGTCGCTGGTCACCCGGGCGGGGATTGCTCGCTACGGGGAGATCTTCCGCTCGAGAACCGAGTCGATGTCGTTGACCTCGAGCTCCAGCTTCCTCTTGGGCTTTGCCGCCCCGGTGGAAGTGGGCTTGGCCGGCGCATCTCGGCCCGGTTGAGCAGGCGTCTTGGTCATCTGGGGGCTCCTGTGGCGGGTGTTGAAAGGTGCGTTCGGTTACTAAAATCTTACAAGTTTAGACCTTAGACTTGCACTCAATCCATGTCAAGGTGGGCCTCGCTCGCTCCCGAACAGCCACTCTCGCGCCGAACTGACATGAAGGTCTCGGAGCTACTGGATCACGTCATTCTCCTCGAGCCTGCCGTCGAGGTCGTCGCCGAGGCCCAGGACTCGGGACCCGCCAGGCGTAGGCCGGCGTCCCTGATTGTCAATCATCGGTGGCAGAGCGTCATGGTCGCTCCCGGGGGCGCGGACTCGGGACCCTTGCTGGAGTCGCTGCGGGAGGGGATGTCGATCTCGGTTCTTCTCGACGAGATAGGGGATCCGGACGTGGCCGAGCGACTCATCTCGGCGCTCGTCCGAAGGGGCCACGCTTACCTCCTGGATCCACAGGAGTCCTCGCTGGATGCAGCGCGACGGGGGTGGCGGGCGCAGGCAGCAGGCTGGCTCCGCGTCGAGATCCGCGCCGTCTTGACGGGGCAAGACGACGGCGCCGGGATCGCGGACCGGCTGCGCCAGGTCGCCGTGCCCCCCAACCTCGTGCTCGTGACCGAGTCACTCGAGGCCAGCGCCGACTCTCTGGTGCAGCTCTTCAATCAGCTTCAGAAGGGCAATCTGCATTTCCATACGATACGGATCGAAACCGGGGACGGCGCGGCCTCGGCGCCTGTGCTGAGCGCGATGGCTGGCCTGCAGGCCGTGGCCATCGTCGATGGTTCGCCGGACCGATCGCCGCCCGACTGGGTTGGCGGGCTCATCAGGGCCCGGATCCCGGTGATGGCGGCCTGCCGGCTCGATCCAGCCCTCCTCGACGGGGAAGCAGGGTACCGGGCGTGGGTCGCGAAGCACCGCC
>Ga0193753_10000555_pt1 | contig 36362 bp, 27 predicted proteins | sample H1c2metaG_FD_144925 | JGI IMG/M metagenome (GOLD analysis project Ga0193753, IMG submission 144925) | Soil microbial communities from a riparian zone of the East river system, Colorado, United States - H1c2 | ecosystem: Environmental > Terrestrial > Soil > Riparian zone | place: USA: East...
CCACGGCGTCGGGCCCTGAGCTGCTGTCCGGTTCCGGCGTGACCACCGAGAGGTAGATGCCCTCCTCGGCGGGCTTGTCGAGTGACGCGAGATGCACCTCGCCGACCACCCCGATGATCGTAAACCACGGACCCGAGATATTCGGCCGAATTCTCTTTCCAATGGCGGTGCCGCCTTTCCAATACCGATCGGCGAATCCACGGCTCACGACCGCCTCGTTTGCGGGATAGGCCACATCGAGCGCGCTGAACGTGCGCCCGGCCATCATCGGGATGCGCATCGTAGCGAAATAGCCGCCGCTGACCTGCGAGATGTCGTGCACGCGAGGGATGGCATTCGGCGGAAGTGGCTGATCTTCAATCTGGACGACGCTGTTACTCGCATTGCCGGTGAGTGGTAACAAGGTCGTGATGCCCGCATCGCTCACACCTGGAATCGCGCGTACCTGTTCGAGCAAGCGACTGTAGAACTGCATCGTTTTCGCGGGCGTCGAATATTTGTTGCCTGGAAGCGCGACGCGAACCGACAACACTCCGTTCGACTCAAATCCGGGCTTCACATCTCGCAGGCGCGCAAAACTGCGCGCCATGAGGCCGGACGATGCCACGAGCACCAACGCCAATGCCACTTGGGCGACAACGAGCGCGCTCCGCGCCCGCTGTCGTTGCCCGCCGGTCGTCGCCGAACGTCCCGACTCTTTGAGCACCGACGAAATCGGAATTCTTCGCGCGCGCAACGACGGGATGAGGCTCACGGCGATCGCGGTGAACAGCGTGAGCGCAAGCGCGAAGAGCAACACCGATCCATCGATGTTCACTTCGGAGAGTCGCGGCAAGTCGATTCCGCGCGGCATCGAACGCGCGAGACGGACGCCAAGCGCGGCGAGTCCAACACCGAGCACACCGCCGCCGACGGCGAGCAGAAACGCTTCACTCAGATACTGCGCGAGCACCGCCGACAGGCCGGCGCCAAGCGCGCTGCGGACCGCCAACTCTCGCTGCCGGCTTTCGCCGCGGACGAGAAACAGGTTCGCAACGTTCGCACATGCGATGAGTAGCACGAGCGCGACGGTGCCGAGCAGAATCCAGAGCAGTCGACCGACGTCCCCGACGACGACGTCACGCAACGGCACGACGAGCGGATGCAGATGAACCTGGGCGAACATCTCGCGCGGGATTTCGCTCGGATACTCGTCGAGCATCCGCGGGAGCAGTCCCTCGAGCTCGGCGACCGCCGCTTCGCGCGTGACGCCTGGTTTGAGGCGCGCCACACCCTTGAAGTTGAAGCTCCCTGGATTCGCGTGCGCGGGATCGAATCGGTAGGGATACCAAAGCTCCGTCTCCGCAGACGGATACTGAAAACGGCGCGGCATGACGCCGACGATTTCATTGGGCTCGCCGTCCACCACGACGCGTTTGCCGATGATGGATTGATCGGCGCCAAACCGGCGACGCCACAACGCCTCCGACAAAATGACGAGTCGCGCCGCGTCCTTGCGGTCCTCGCCTTCGACAAACGTGCGCCCGAGCAACGGCGCAACGCGAAGCACGGGAAACAGACTCGAGCTCACACCGGTCGCCATGACGCGCGCAGCCTCGGGCGCCTTGCCGACGATCTCGCCGAGATTGACGCTGAAGTCGCGCGACGAGGCGATCGCCTGGAAGACGGTGTTGTGTCGCTGGTAGAGGAGGAAGCTTGCGTCCGATTGGTCGACGTGCGTGATGCCCGGAACGACGATGGAATGCGAGACGTCGACGAGGCGATCGGGACTCGGATAAGGAAGGGGCCGAAGCAACACCCCGTTGACGATGCTGAACACCGCCGTCGTTGCGCCGATGCCGATTCCGAGCACGAGGAGCGTCGTTGCCAGGAACGTTGGGACGCGCCGCAATCGTCGCGCGGCGTGACGGATCTCGGTGAAGCGGAGCGCGTAGGGCACGGTAGCCATCAGAGAATCCTCATCGTTCGTGGAGTCGAGCCGTTGGCGGAGGGGCGAGATCGAGGCCAGTCGTTCAGCGGCAGCCTGGGTCAGAAGGTCGGGGACGAAGGAGAGCCAAAAGCCCATTGCCGACTGCCCGCCGTGGGCGGCGGCGCGTCGTTCGTCGCGAAACGCCTCGATCATCTCGCGGGCAAATCGGTCGCGAAATTCGGTGGGATAGAGATGGAGCAGTCCGCGATAGAGTCGTTCGCCGGCCGACAGCGGTCGAAGCCGAAAGTCGGCCATCAGGCGGGAACCGGGACGCGGCCGAGCGCCGCATGTGCTGCGCGAGCGAGCTCGGCCATTCTGTTTGCTTCGGCCGCCATGACTCGGCGACCGAGTGGGGTGACGCGATAGTAGCGGCGGCGCTCGTCGTCGGCATCGGAGGCAGGCCGGCGGTCCGATTCAACGACAAGGCCGTCGTCGAGCATGCGGCGCAGTAGTCGATAGAGCACGCCGGCCCGGATTTCGACGGCGCCGCCGGATCGCGCCGCCGCCTCCTGCATGATCGCGTACCCGTGCCGTTCGGCGTCGAGCAACACGAGAAGGATGTAGAACGAGTCCGGTTTGAGCGGGAGGAAGCTCTCGGCGGCGCGGCGGGCGGATGGGGCCATGGTCGTGTCTCACTATACACAGATTGTTTATATATTACGTGTGTATAGTAGCCTGGGTTTCAACGCTGTCCATTGCCGAACCCAACCCTCGAAACTAGACGGTGTTACGGAGGGCCTGGGCGCAACGGTTGGCCGGGCGGACGCGTAAGCTCAGATGAGGGGAACGTCGCGGCGCCTCCCGTTCGGGGGCGCCGCTTTGCTTCTCTCCGCGATTCCGAAGTTCGCGGCAGGACCAAACACCGCCGCCGGGGTCGCCGTACCTTCTATACAGATGAGAAACCCTCTCGGTAGCAGTCGTCGTCCGGCGACTCCAGAGCCCGCACCGCCGCAAGAATATCCACGCCCGGTCCTGATCACGGACTCGGGTTTGGAGGAGCAGGGCATTCTTGCGGCCGCGGCGCGGGGCGACAGCGCGGCGTTTGGTCTTCTGGTCGAGCGATATCTGCCGCGCGCAATGGCACTGGCGGGCCGGATTCTGCACCATCGAGAAGATGCTGAAGATCTCGTGCAGGACGCTTTCCTGTCGGCGCTTCGGCACATTGAAAACTTCGACGTCGCTCGGCCGTTCTGGCCCTGGTTGTCACGCATCATCGTGAATCGCGGGCTCGATCTCGCCGCCGCCCGGTCGATTCGTTCCGCCGAGTCATTGGGTGACGACATCCCCGATAGCGGCGATTCCCCTGTCGTCGCGGCGGAACGGTCTGAGTTTCTCGACCAGGTCCGTGCCGCGATGCAGACGTTGTCCCCCCGTCAGCGGCTGATCGTCGAGCTCTCCGAGTTGGAAGGTTTCTCCATTGCCGAGATTGCCGCGTCGCTCGACTCGGCAGCGGCGACGGTCCGGTGGCATCTGCACATGGCGCGCAAAGAGCTCCGAAAGAGCCTGGCGCACGTTCGCGGAGCAATCGCATGAGAAATCGACTACCGTCGCGCGACCACGAGCTCGCCGCCCTATTGAAGAAGGCTGATCGTGCATCGGAAATCTTGCCGGATCAACTCGCCGCGCTGAGCAGTCGCATTCGGTCTGCCGCCGCGCCGATACTTCGCGAGCGCGAAGCGCGCAATCGGACAATCTGGGATTACGCGGAGCGGTGGGCGGGCACGTTGCTGCCGTTGGGAATGCTCACAGCGGTTGCTGCTGCGATGTGTCTGTTTGCGCTGTCCATGCAGCGCGATCCGGATGTCGCGCCTGTATTGGTGCCGGCAGTCGCGCAGGCAACGCCGCCGGGGACGCGCACGGCCATTCTTGGCGCGGTGACCAATCGCGTGACGTCGCAGAAACTCGTGGACCTTCTCGTGTCGGTTGACGGACCAGGACCGACCAGACGGGTGGCGCGATGAGCGAGGCGGCGACAGCGCGCTCGTCGACGCGGGCGCGCGCGATCTTCGCTCTGCTCGCTCTCGTCTTTGCGAGCGGAGTGATCGGCGCCACGATCGACCGTGCCGTTGCGCGCAACACTCGCCTCGACGCGTTGCACGACACGGCGTTCCATCCGTTGTCGTCGCTCGTTCGCGCACCCACGGCCGTTGATCGCGCACAGTATCGCGCACAGTTGTCGCGCGCGCTCGATCTCTCGACGAGTCAGGACAGCGCGATCGATCGAATCATGTCCCGGCGCTCGGGAGAGTTCAGCGCGTTGCGCGAGGAGATTCGGCCGCGCGTCGAACATCTCGTGGGCGACGTTCGCGCCGACATTGAAAAAGTGCTTACTGACACACAACGCGAGGCGTTCCGTGCGCTCCAACAGCGCGGGCGCGACCAACTCGTGTCGAACGGGCAAGCCCCCTAACAGTCCCCCACCCAATGTCTTTCCGTCGCCTTTCATTTTTTGTTGTCGCAGCCGGACTCGTCGCGTGTCAGGACAAGGCCGCCGGCCCCACGCGCCTTCCCACGACGGCGGTCACGCGCGGCGATATCGCCGTGCGCGTTCAGGCCACCGGTACCGTCGAGCCGATCAACCCCGTTGACATCAAGTCCAAAGCGAACGGACAGATCATCCAACTGCCTGCCGAAGTTGGCACCGTGGTCAAGGCCGGCGATCTGCTCGCGCAAGTCGATCCGCGCGACGTGAAGAACGGATTCGACCAGGCCATGGCCGACGACGTCGTTTCCTCCGCGGGACTGATCAAGGCACTGCAGGACCGCGCGCGAAAGGACTCGCTCTTTGCCAAGCACGTCATCACAATCTCTGAACACGACAGCACACGGACGACGATCTCCGTCGCGCAATCCGACATGATCGAAAGTCGCGCCAGTCTCGATCTCGCGCGCCAAAAGCTCGAGGATGCGACGGTCCGCGCGCCGATCCCGGGCACGGTCGTGGCTCGTCCGATTTCAAACGGTACGATCATCACATCGGTGACGTCGGCCAACGGCGGCACGACCCTCATGACGATTGCTGATCTCGGTCGCGTTCGCATGCGCGTGACGATCGACGAAGTTGAGATGGCGAACATTCACGTGGGCGAGACCGCGACCGTGGCCGTGGACGCGTTCTCCGACCGAAAATTCGAGGGTGTGATCGAAAAGATCGAACCGCAGGCGGTCGTCACGCAGGGCGTCACCTTCTTTCCAGTGCTGGTCAGTGTGAGCAACAAGGATGGTCTGCTCATGCCGGGCATGAACGGCGAGGTGACGATCAAAGCGGCAGATCTCTCCAAGGTGTTGCAGGTTCCGATCGACGCCATTCGAGCGACGAATGAGCTGGCGCCGGTCGCGCGCATGTTTGGCGTTCCGGTGGACACGCTCGAGAATCAGCTTCGTCGCGACCTCGTGTCGAGCGAAGGGACGACGGGCATTCCCGGGCGTTACGTGATCGTTCAATTGGCGAACGACTCGTACGAGATGCGTCTCATCAAGACGGGTCCGACGGATCTTCGCGTCACCGAAGTACACGAAGGCGTGAAAGAGGGCGACAAAGTCGTGATGCTCGGCGCCATCATGACGACGAAGCCGGCTGTTCCGCCCAAGTTGCAGATCGCCGAGAACATGAAGCGCGGTGCGCCAACGACGCGTGCGGCGCAGGCAAAGACGGCGACGCCGGACTCGCCGTCCGCCAGTGGAACAAAGACACCGCCGGCGGCCCGGAAGGCGATCAAACCGTGAAGCGTCCGGCGTTCGTCGTTGCGTTCATTGCGGCGGGTGCGTGCGCCCACGGTCCGCCGAAGATCGAGGGAGTTGCTCCGACGCCATCGAGCCAGAGCACCCTGTGGCATCCGTCGCCGAGCGTAACGGACGCGGGCCAGCGCGACGTGTCCGGCGCAGCGGTGTCGCTTGGAACTGTGCGACAGATGACGCTTCCGGAGGTCGTCGATCTTGCATTGCGGAATAGCCCGGCGACACGGGCGTCGTGGACGCAGGCGCGCGCCGCGGCAGACGTCTACGGATCGACGGAAGGCCGGTTGTATCCGACGGTCACCGCCGGCGTCACAGCGAATCACGCTCTGACGGCGGCGACGCCCGGCCGCGCGGGGATCGAGCGGACGCAGTACGGTCCGTCGTTGAACCTCGCCTACACGGTGCTCGATTTCGGCGGCCGCTCAGGCACGATCGACGTGGCGCGGCAAACGGCAATCGCCGCCGACCTCACGCACAACGCAACGATCGAGAACACGATTCTGCTCGTCGAAGGGTCGGCGTTCAGCTATCTGTCGACGCGCGCGCAGCGGAATGGGCAGACGAGCACTTTGGAGTTGGCGACACAGGCGCTCGATGTCGCCAACGAACGTCATCGCGTGGGCCTGGGAACCATCGCGGACGTGCTGCAAGCACAAACGGCGCGGTCACAAGCGCAGCTGGAGCTTCAGACGCTGGAAGGCGCGTTGCTCGTCGCACGCGGTTCGCTGGCCGTTGCGATGGGGGCTCCCGCGAACCTGCCATTCGACATTCCTGATGTAGCCGCGACCGACTCGGTGCACTTCATCACGCAATCGGTCGATTCGCTGATCAACATGGCGGTGAGAAACCGGCCGGAGCTGGCGACGACTCGCGCGGAGGCTGCCGCGGCCGCGTCACAGATCCGGGTTGCGCGGTCGGCATACCTCCCGGCATTGGCGCTTGGTGCGACGGGAGCGAACAACGGTTCGAACAATTCAACGTTCTCCGGTCGGACCTACTCGTTCAATCTCGGTGTGCAGGTTCCCGTGTTCACGGGGTTTTCGAGTCAGTACGACGTGGCTGCAGCATCCGAACAGTATCAGTCCGCGCTCGCCCGCGGCGAATCGACGAAGCAACTGGTCATTCAACAGGTGTTCACGGCGTACTACACGCTGCGAACGTCCACGGATCGTGTTCGCACGTCGCGAGATCTGTTGGCGAGCGCAACGCAATCGGAGTTGGTCGCTCGCGAGCGGTATCGCGAAGGCGTCGGTAGCATCGTCGATCTGCTGGTCGCCCAAAGCGCGTTGGCCAACGCGCGTGCCCAGGAGGTGGACGCACGGTGGCAATGGCGCACCGCGTTGGCGCAGCTCGCGCACGATGTGGGCGTACTGAACGCGCGCGGCGATACCACGTTCGCCTCGCTCACTCCGGCGCCGGATGTGAGGCCGGACAAATGAGCAATCGTCCAATCATGAGCACTCGTATATATAAAATCATTCTCGGCACGTTGGGCTCGGCCGTGCTGGCGTCGTGCTCCAAACCGCCGGCTCCGCCGACACCGAGCGTCCCAGTCCAGGTCATGTCGGTGACGCAGATCGCGGCGCCGCTGGCGATCATCGCGAACGGTGTGGTTGAACCGTTGCAGACCGTCGCCATTCAAGCCCAGGTGGGCGGCACGCTCGACACGGTGACCTTCCGTGAAGGCGACGACGTGCAGGCCGGTCAGGTGCTCTTCCGCCTCGATCCGCGTCCGTTCCAAGCCGCGTTGCGGCAGGCCGAGGCGACGCTGGCTCGCGACCAAGCCCAATCGCAGAACGCCGTGCGTGACGCCGAGCGCTACAAAGCCCTGGTCGCAAAAGACTACGTCACGAAGTCACAAGCCGATCAGATGGAGTCATCGGCAGCGGCGGCGCGGGCCACCGTTCAGGCGGACAGCGCCAACGTCGACAACGCGAAGCTCAACTTGGACTACGCGACGATTCGCGCTCCGATTGGCGGACGCACGGGGCGTCTGTTGGTTCGACAGGGCAATCTCGTTCGTGTGGGATCCGATCCGCTGGTCGTGATCAATCAGCTCCATCCGATCCTGGTGCGGTTTCCAATCGCGCAGCATGATTTCCCGGCAGTGCAGCGACGGTATGCTCGCGGCCCGATCCCGGTGCGCGTCACGACGGCAGATAGCGGCCGAGTTGGTGAGCCGGGCGTGCTCGCCTTTCTCGACAACGCCGTTGATTCACTCACAGGAACGGTCACGGCGAAAGCACGGTTCACGAATCAAACGAGCGGTCTGTGGCCGGGTGAATACGTGAATGTGAGCGCAGAGCTCGAGGTCGAATCGAACGCGACCGCTGTCCCGACGCGAGCGGTGCTGTCCGGACAAACGGGCAACTATGTGTTTGTGGTGCGCACCGATAAGACGGCGGAGGTGCGCCCGGTATCGGTGGGTCGCGTGGTCGGCGAGCTCACGACGATCGACAAGGGACTGCAAGCAGGTGAACAGGTGGTGGTGGACGGTCAATCGCGATTGACACCGAACGCTCGCGTCGACGCCAAGCCGGCGGCGGGCGTGTCCGCAACGACACAGGCCGCGAAATGAACCCCTCGGAACTGTTCATTCGACGTCCCGTCACGACCGTGCTCGTGATGGTGGGCATTTTGTTCTTCGGCATCACCGCGTACAGGCGGCTGCCGGTGAGCGATCTCCCGACGGTGGACTATCCGACGATCACGGTCAATGCGAGTCTGCCGGGTGCGAGCCCGGAAACAATGGCGTCTGCCGTCGCGACTCCGCTCGAAAAACAGTTCTCGACGATCGCCGGCATCGACAACATGACGTCGACGTCGAGCCTGGGCGCGTGCAGCATCACGATTCAGTTCTCGCTCGAGCGGGACATCGATGCCGCGGCGCAGGATGTTCAGGCGATGATCGCCAAGACGCTCAAGAATTTGCCGCCCGGCATCATTCCGCCGTCGTATCAAAAGGTGAACCCGGCGGACCAGCCGATCGTGTTTTACGGGTTTACGTCGTCGCTGATGCCGATCTCGAAGCTCGACGACTACGCCGAGACGTTCATGGCGCAGCGCATCTCGATGATCCCCGGCGTGGCACAAGTGAACGTGTACGGATCGGCGAAGTACGCTGTGCGCATTCAACTCGATCCGAACCGGCTCGCGAGCCGGCAGATCGGCATCGACGAAGTGGCGGATGCCGTCAACGCGCAGAACGTCAACCTGCCGACTGGTGTGCTCAACGGCCCGAACAAGACATACACCGTGCAGGCGAACGGGCAGCTCGACAACGCGGCGTCGTTCCGCCGCATGATCATCACGTATCGGAACGGCGCGCCGGTGCACCTCGGCGATCTCGGCCAGGTGCTCGACGACATTCAGAACAACAAATCAATCGCGTGGTTCCGCGGCGACCGCGGTGTCATTCTCGCCATTCAGCGTCAGCCGGGCACGAACACGGTGGCGGTCGCCGATGCCGTCAAGGCGACGATGACGCAGCTCCAAAAGCAGATTCCGGCCAGCGTCGACATGACGTTGATGTACGACCGCGCGGCGACGATCCGCGAGTCGGTGGCCGATGTGAAGTTCACGCTGGTGCTGACGTTGTTTCTCGTTATCGGCGTGATCTTCGTGTTTCTGCGCAACGTCTCGGCGACCCTCATTCCGAGTCTGGCGCTGCCGATCTCCGTGATCGGCACGTTCGCCGTGATGTACTTGCTTGGCTACAGTCTTGACAACCTGTCGCTGATGGCGCTCACGCTCGCCGTCGGCTTTGTAGTGGACGACGCGATCGTCATGCTCGAGAACATCGTCCGCCACATGGAGATGGGAAAACCGCCGATGAAAGCGGCGGTGGACGGCGCGGCCGAGGTGGGATTCACCATCCTGTCGATGACGATCTCGCTCACTGCGGTCTTCATTCCAATTCTGTTCCTCGGCGGCATCGTGGGCCGGTTGTTCCACGAGTTCGCGGTCACGATCGCCGTCTCGATTCTCGTGTCAGGCTTCGTGTCGTTGACGCTGACGCCGATGCTGTCGAGCCGGTTTCTCAAGCCGCACGACCACGACGAGAAGCACGGACGCGCGTATCAGATCACCGAGGCCGGCTACGACTGGCTGCTCGCGCGATACAAGGGCAGCCTCGAGTGGGCGATGAACCATCGCCCGCTGATGATGGCGTTCTCCGTGCTGATTCTCGCCGGGACTGTCGTGCTGTTCATGATCATCCCGAAAGGATTCATTCCAAGCCAGGACAACGGGCAGCTGTTCGTCACGACGGAAACCGCGCAGGGCACGTCGTTCGACGACATGGTGATGCATCAAAAGCAGATCAACGCAATTCTCGCGGCCGACACGAACCTCGCGGGATTCTATTCGGCGGTCGGCGGCAGCTCGACGGTGTCGGGCACGAATCAGGGCCGGTTGCTGATCGGGCTCAAGCCGCGAGACGAGCGTGCCGGCGTGGACGAGATGATCAGGGAGCTCCGGCCGAAGCTCGCGAAGGTGCCGGGCATCGTCGTCTACATGCAGAACCCGCCGCCGATTCAGATCGGCGGCCGCGTGTCGAAAAGTCTCTATCAGTTTACGATGCAGAGCTCCGACATTGCGGCGCTGTACCCTGCGGCGGATCAACTGATCACGGAGGCGCGGAAGTCGCCGCTCTTGCAGGACGTGGCGACGGATCTGCAGCTCGGCAATCCGCAGGCGAGCGTGGAGATCGACCGCGAGCGCGCGGCGTCGCTCGGCGTGGACGCGACGCAGATCGAGACAGCGCTCTACGATGCGTACGGGTCGCGGCAGGTCTCTACCATCTATACCCCCAACGATGAGTACTGGGTGGTGATGGAGCTTTTGCCGGAGTATCAACTCGACCTGTCGGCGATGAAGCTGCTGTACATCCGCTCGAAGACGGGCGCGCTCGTTCCGCTCAGCGCCGTCGCGCGCATCACGCAAACCGCGGGCGCACTCAGCGTGAATCATTCGGGCCAGCTTCCGTCGGTGACGCTGTCGTTCAACCTGCGTCCGGGCGTTGCCCTTGGACAGGCAACGGAGGAAGTGCAGAGAATCGCCAACAAGACCCTGCCCTCATCGATCAGCACGGCGTTTTCGGGTACGGCCCAGGCGTTCCAATCGACGCAAGCCGGCATGCTCGCGCTGCTCGGCATCGCGATCTTCGTCATCTACGTCGTGCTTGGCGTGTTGTACGAAAGCTTCATTCACCCGATCACGATTCTCTCGGGCCTTCCGTTCGCGGCGTTCGGCGCGCTGCTCACGCTGTTGATCTTCAAGATCGATCTCAGCGTGTATGCGTTCGTCGGAATCATCCTGCTCGTTGGTCTCGTGAAAAAGAATGCGATCATGATGATCGACTTCGCGCTCGAGGCGGAGCGGAGCGAAGGGCGAGCGCCGGCGGACGCGATCGTGCACTCGTGCCTGGTCCGCTTTCGTCCGATCATGATGACGACGATGGCTGCGCTCATGGGTACGCTGCCGATCGCGATCTCGACGGGCGCCGGCTCTGAGGCGCGCCGGCCGCTCGGCGTCGCGGTCGTCGGTGGGTTGGCGTTCTCGCAGCTCATCACGTTGTATGTGACGCCGGTGTTCTACACGTACATGGACGCGTTCAGTCACAAGATGTCCGCGTGGCTCTCGCGGTTTGGCCCCAAGCGTGACAATGCGTTGGTACCGGCCACCACGGTTGCAGTGACCGACGACACGCGCATCGTCGCGACATCGAGCGGAGACGCGGCGGACTAGAACCGATTGCTCGTTGACGCCACCTCCGATCAAACTTCTGTGAATTCGCGCCGACAATTTCTCATTCGCGCCCCCATCGGGCTCCTCGGAGTAGCTGCCGCGTGTCGCGGCGAAGATCAGAAGCAGTCAGCCCCACCCCCGTCGACCACGCCCGGCGCACCTCCAACGTTCGGAGCGGCGCCTGAAGTTGGGCCGGAAGTCTCAGCGGCGACGTTCGCTGAAGCGCAGAAGTTGATGCAGGTCGAGTTGACGGACGCCGAGCGGAAGATGGCGGCGACCACGTGGCGCAGGTCGATGTCCGCGATGCTCGAGCGGCGCACCGGACCGCGCAAAGTTCCGCTCGATGCCACGATCGCTCCGGCGTCGCGGTGGAATCCAGTGCTCGGCGCGACGAACGGTGGTCCGGAACACGATCGATTCGTCCGCACCAAGCTCGATCCAGGCCCGTTGCCCGCGAGCGACGACGAGATCGCGTTCGCGCCGGTGACGCGACTCTCCCGGTGGATCGAAACGAGAAAACTCACATCCGATCGGCTCACTCGCATTTATCTGGAGCGCCTCCAGCGTTTCGATCCAAAGTTGCGCTGTGTGATCACGTTGACGCGCGATCTCGCACTCGCTCAGGCAAAAAAGGCCGATGAAGAAATTGCCGCGGGAAAATATCGCGGCCCGCTGCACGGAATTCCCTGGGGCACGAAGGACCTTCTCGACACCGCCGGTATCCCGACGACGTATGGCGCCGAGCCGTTCAAGAATCGCGTGCCGATGGCGGATTCCGTCGTTGTAAAACGCTTGACCGACGCGGGCGCTGTTCTCGTCGCGAAGTTGAGTCTCGGTGCGTTGGCACTCAACGACATCTGGTTTGGCGGCCAGACGATGAACCCGTGGTTGCTCGAAGAAGGCGCGTCGGGCTCGAGCGCCGGACCCGGCGCCGCGACGGCGGCGGGCTTGGTTGGCTTCTCGATCGGAAGCGAGACGGGCGGCAGTATCGTGAGCCCCGCGATGCGCTGCGGAATCACTGGCCTCCGTCCGACATATGGACGTGTGCCCCGCACAGGCGCGATGACCTTGTGTTGGTCGCTCGACAAGCTAGGACCGATGACGCGGAGTGTCGAAGACGCGATGCTCGTGTTGCAAGCGATTTCGGGTCCCGACGCGGGCGATGTGGCGAGTGTGCCGAGTCATCTCGAGTTCGACTCGGCTGCAGATGTGAAAGGGCTGCGCGTTGGGTATTTCCCTGCGTGGATGAAGGAGAATCCAGCCACCGAGGTCGATCGCGCTGCGCTCGACACGGTTCGAAAACTCGGAATGGTCCCGACCGAGGTCGCGATTCCCGACTGGCCGTACGGGTCGCTCAACCTGATTCTGTTTTCAGAGGGAGCGGCGGCGTTCGAAGAGCTCACGCTCAGCGGCCAGGCGAATCAGCTCAAGGTGCAAGTGCCGGACGCGTGGCCGAATCTATTCCGCGAAGCTCGGTTCCTCTCGGCGGTCGATTTCGTTCAGGCTGATCGTCTCCGCCGCAGAGTCGCGATGGAGATGGCGCGAGTATTCTCGCAAGTCGATTTGCTGCTCGTGCCGTCGCTGCGAGACGAGATGCTGACGATCTCGAACTTCACCGGACACCCGTCCATCACACTGCGCGCGGGTTTTGTGCAGGTGTCGGAGGCGCGAAGCGATTGGGCGCCCGATCCGGCCAATCCGCTGCCAAAGTTCACGCCGCCACGGCGCGTGCCGCACGGTGTCACGTTGATCGGCCGTCTATTCGACGAAGGGACGCTCGCGCGCGCCGGCCTCGCGTTGGAGCGAACGCTGAACGTGGCCGGTGAGCGGCCGCCTGGGTTTTAACTCTCCAAAGCGGCGACTCACCTCCATTGTCTCAGGTAATCGTCCGAGGATCAGTCGGCGAATGCCCAAAGCAGGTCACGACTGGTGCGATCCAAGTCCTTCGCTTCCGGAAGGCGATACAAGTCTCCCGCCACGTCGCGGATGAGCAGACCGCCCGCCGGCAACACGCGCGGCCAATCGTCGAGGTGCGTTTGAAACGTCCGACGACCGTGGCGGGTTTCTACGGTCCACTGACGAATCTCGATCTCCTCGTCGATCGCCAACACGCGAACGACGTCGAGCACGAAGCCGGCGACGACGAGCGCGTGATCGAGTGCGCGCCGAGAGTCGGCGTCCAGGTGCGCCGGGTCGTCAATGAGCGCTATCTCGCGGTCATCGTCGTCGCGGAGCGATAGATGGCGGTGCGGTTCCGACCACGGAAAACATTGACGCAACCGCACGGCTACCGGCTTGTCGTCGATGATGACGAGCAGGCGACCGTCGTCGCCGCCGCGAAGCGCGACGCCGCTCATTGGTCTGCTTGGCGGATCGTCCAGGTTCAATACGGTCATTGGTGGGACCCAGTAGAAGAAGCAGCTCCTTCGCGGAGCCTGCACTGAGCGAAGCGAATGTGCTCAGGATGCCTGCAGTGCGCTACTGCAACTGCAACTGCATTTCATACAGCCGTCTGTAAATACCGTCGCCCATCGCCAACAACTCGGTGTGCGTTCCCGACTCGGCCAGCCGGCCCTTCTCGATCACGAACAAACGCGATGCACGCCGTAGCGTCGACAAGCGGTGCGCGATGGCGAACACGGTCCGACCGGCGATCAGTCGCTCGAGCGCTTCCTGAATCTCCCGCTCGGTCTCCGTATCGACACTGCTCGTCGCCTCGTCGAGAATGAGGATTCTCGGATTGTGCAGGACGGCTCGCGCAATCGAAATGCGTTGCCGCTCGCCACCCGAGAGGGTGTGCCCTCGCTCTCCAACCACCGTGTCATATCCTTGCCCCAACCTGCAGATGAAGTCGTGCGCGTTCGCCGCCTTCGACGCGGCGATCACACTGCCGAACGTCGCCTCTGGCATCGCGTAGCGGATGTTGTCCAACACCGTGCCGTGAAACAGATACGGATCCTGAAGCACCATGCCGAGCTGCTCGCGGAAGTGTCCCGTATCCAGCTCGCGTAAGTCGACGCCGTCCACCCGCACCGCGCCGCCCGTGACGTCGTAGAACCGCGCGATCAAGTTCACGAGCGTCGATTTACCGCCGCCTGACGGGCCCACGAGCCCAATCAACTCGCCGGGTTGAACGTCGAACGTGATGCCACGCAGGATCTGACGCACGCCGTCATACCCGAACGTCACGTTGTCGAACGACACGCTGCCGCGAACCGGTGTGAGTCGCACCGCCTTCGGCACGTCCCGCACTTCCGGCTCACTGTCGAGCACTTCGAACACGCGATGCGCGGACGACGTCGCGCGATTCACCGTGCGCGCCATCTGTCCGATCACCTCGATCGGGGCAACGAACATGGTCGTGTACAACAAGAACGACACGAACACACCCGCCGATAACGGATGACCGCTGCCCAGCAACCGCGGCATCGCGAACGCCCACACCACCACCGTGGTCGCGTGTACGGCGAGCATCAGCAACGGCCAAAACGTGGTCCACGATCGGTGAATGCGATTGAACTCCGCAGTCACGTCGTCATTGCGCTCGGCGAACCGCGTGATCTCACGATCTTCCTGATTGAACGCCTTCACCACGCGGATGCCCGGAATGGTGTCGGACAACACGTCGGTCACGCGCGACCACTTTCTCCAACCGCGAATGAACATGCCGTTGAGCGACTCACCGTTCCGATAAATCATCCAACAGAACAACGGAACCGGCAGCGTCATCACCAACCCGAGGCGCCAATCGAGCGTCAACAACACCGCGCCGAGCCCGATGAGCATCACCAGCGACAACGACACGTCCACGACGCCGAAGGCGATGAACTCCCACAGACGATCAGTGTCGGCCGTCACGCGCGTGATCAAGCTTCCTGTCTTCTTCCGCGAGAAGAAGGACAGGCTCAACCGCTGAATGTGCTCGTACAACTCGGCGCGCAGATCACGCGCGACCCATTCGCCGAGCACCGCCATGAAGCGCAGACGCACATGCGCGGCGGCTTGACGGAGCAAGTACAACCCCGCCATTGCCGACACCGCGATCCACGCCATCGAAACCGCCGTCTCGCGCGGCAGCTTGCCGTCCTGCGTCGGGCGCACCACGCGATCGATGAGAAATCCCGCGATGTACGGCGGAACGAGACTCACGAGTGTGATGACCGCCGCCGCCGACAACCCGAGCGCGAGCTGTCGCCGGTACGGCATGAGATAGCCAAGCAAGCGAAGGATCACGCGCGACTCGCGCCCCGACACGAGCGCCTGCGCGTCGCGAATCGGTCGCGCCACCGCGTCCGCGTAGATGCGATCGGATTCATCGCTTGCCACGCCGGTCGCGCTCACGACGGCGCGCCCGGAGATCGCCTCGTCGAGGACAAAACGAATATTCTCGAACGCGCCGCGCTGCCGCTGCGTGTAGCGCATGACGACGAGCGGCGGATCGCCCGGCGCACCGAGGAGAATGAGTGTGTTCGCGCTCAAACCCGGCGATTCACGCACGGCACAAATGCGAGCGCGCTCGACCGACTGGACGTCCCACACTCCGTCGGTGATCGGGCGTGCGATCGCCACATGCTCGGAACCCAACGCGAGCCATGACTCGCTCAGTTTGAGCGTGTGGTCGAGGTCGGCGAACGCATAGAGCTGTACGGGCCGGCCGCCCCAGTCGCGCTCAATGCACGCGCGCAGTTCCGACGGCAATCGCGATGGCTGCCCAATGTACCGTGTGATGATTTCTTGATTCATGTTCGCGATCCGATGAGGGAGTTTGGGGACAGCAAAAAGGCCTTTCGGGTTGGCTGCACCCAAAAGGCCGGATCACGACATCGAATCGCGGACTTCTAGGGTGCTCGGCCTCCGGCGTCTTCGACGCCGAAAATCGTCGCTCCAAGGCGCACGGCGCCTGGGCAGACGAATGCCTGCGGCGTATAACGCCGGGGCATTGAGGTGAAGGTGTAAGCCGAGTTCATCAGGATCGGATTCCCCTTAGAGAGTGAAACAGCGGGTCAGCCAGTATAAGTTCGTCGCGTTGTTCGGGCAAGGACCTGCCCGCAAGGTCTCGGGTCTCTGGTTCCAGGTCTCACGTCTCAGGGGAACTGCCTCGGAATGCAACTGTTTGCACGTGAGTTACTCCGCGCGGAGCGTTACGGCCGGGTCCGCGCGCATCGCGCGCCACGCCGGGCCCGCGCTTGCGACCACGGCGACGAGAATCAACAGAGCGCCAACTGCGGTGACGACGACCGGATCGTGCGTCGACGTGTTGTACAACATTGATGCGACTACTCGCGAGAACACGAGCGCCGCCGCGATGCCGATGACAATTCCCCACGCGATGACGCGCAGGCCGTATGAGAGAACCAACTGCACGATCTGGCCGGATTGAGCGCCCAGCGCAACGCGTACGCTCATCTCGTGCGCGCGTTGGCCAACCGAGTATGCGATCACGCTGTAGGCGCCGATCGCCGCCACGACGAGTGCCAGAACGCCGAACGCCGTGAACAGCGAAGCGCCGAGTCGCCACGGACGCAGTTGCGGTTCGAGCAAATTTGCAGTCGTGCGCACGCGAGGAGGCTCACCGTTCGGCAAAATGCGCCGGAGTGAACGTCGCATCTCCTCACTGACGCGAGTCACGTGCTCCGGGGCCGCGCGCACGATGAGATATGCAGCCGGCTGAAACGGATGCCTGGCTGTCAACGGAAGGAACATCGCCACCGCCGGCTTCTCGATGACGTCGCCCATGTGTGAGTCTTTTGTAATACCGACCACCGTGTGGCACGGGGCGGTCTCCGCGAAGAAGAAAACACACTTTCCGAGCGCGTCGGCGTTCGGCCAATACGTGCGCGCGGTCGTCTCGTTGACGACCACGACGGGTGCGCCGGTCGCGTCGGCGTCGACGAACAAGCGCCCTCGCGTGAGACGCATGCCGGTTGTCGCGAAATAGCTCGGCGTTACGGCAATGATAGCGGGATCGAGATCATTGATGCGTGGCGCGCGAGTGCCGCCGGCCAGGTATAGCCCGACCATCGCGTAGCCGCCCAAGGGTGGCGCTGTCGCCAAGGCCGTTTCCTCAACGCCCGGCACATGCTTCATCTGCTCGGCCGCTATGGCGAGACCTGCCGCGAGCTCGTCTCGGTGCGGCGTCCTGTCGAGATAGGGACCGTCTGAGCTCAAGAAATCGACTGTCGCGGAAATCAGACGTTTGGTATCGTAACCAAGGTCGATGCGCTGGACGCTCGACAAACTTCGAACGAAAAGTCCAGCGCCATACAGCAGTAGCACGGACAACGCGACCTGGGAAACAATGAGCGTCGTGCGCAATCTCGCACCGTGGCCGCCGCCTTCGCGCGCCCCGGTCTTGAGCGCGCTCGTCAATTCAGTGCGGGTCGCTTGAAGTGCGGGCGCAAGCCCCGCTGCAATTCCGGTGATCAACGCCACGGCGAGCGTGAATAGCGCGACTCGAGCGTCGAGCGGCGCATTGGCGAAATGCGTTCGCGGCATGAGCATCGCTCGCAACACACTGCCGAACCATGCTCCTGCGACGATTGCGGCTGCGCCGCCGAGTCCGGACAAGATCAGACTCTCGGTCAACAATTGCGCGATCAAGCGCCTCTGAGATATGCCGAGCGCCAGGCGGACGGCGATTTCGCGTCGTCGGCTGATCGCGCGTGCGAGAAGAAGGTTGGTGACGTTGGCGCAGGCGATGAGCAGAACGATGATCGTGACGCCGATCAGTCGTTGTATGATTGCAACTTCGGGCGCCGGTCTGATCGACGGGCCGAGCGCCTCGAGGATGGGACCGGGAAGAACAGTGGCGCTGGTGTCCGGACCATTCGACACACCGGCCAATTCTCCGCGCCGATAAACTGTTGTCCCGACGGTGGAGAGCCAAGCGTCCGGCGTACCGAGGGCGACGCGTGCGGCGACGCGCAGAATGCTCCCGCTTCTCCAAGACTCAAACCATTCGCGGTTGCCGATCTTGGGGAGCGGAAGGGTGCCGAGCGGTAGCCAGATGTCTGCAGCGTCGAGATCGGGACCGGTGAAGCCGCGGGGCCCTATTCCGACGATCGTGTAGCGCTGTCGTGCGACAGTGATCGTGCGGCCGAGCACGACGGAGTCGCCGGAGAAGTGGCGGTGCCAAAGCGCGTCGCTGATCACCGCGACGAGAACGCCGGCGCCCATCACGTTTTCATCGGCGGAATAGAAGCGGCCAATGGCCGGGCGAACACCGAGAACGGAGAAGAAATCCGCAGTGGTGTACGATCCGCGTATCGTCGCGACGTTGTCTTTGTCGCCCATCGACATCGAATCGACTTTGGTATAGCCGGCGAGTTGAGCGCGCGGCGCGAGCGCGCTGTCCAGCGCGGCGAAGGCGCGGTACCCAAAATTGGCTCGCACTTCCCATACGCTGCCGACGGACCAATTTGATTGGACATACAGTCGGTGAATGGTCGACGGATCGGCGACGCCCGTGGGTGGATGGAGAAAGAGTCGATCGGCGAGCGAGAAGATCGCGGCGTTCGCGCCAATTCCCAGTGCGAGCGTGGCGGCGATGGCCGCAGAGAAACCTGGCGTTCGACGGAGCGATCGCAATGCGAAGTTGATGTCTTGCCGAAGCGCGTCCCGTGCGCCGGCGCGATCGTCGCGTTGTGCGATGCGCTCGCCGATGCCCATGAGCACTGATCGGACGCTCCGTTCGTCGCCAAACTGGGCGTGTGTGCGGGCGACCGCTTCTTCACGCGACGCGCCTGCGGCCACGAATTGCTGGACGCGCTGCTCGAAATGGAACTCGAGCTCGTCGTCGATGTCGCTCGCGACGCTTCGGCGCCAGAAGCGGAGGTATCGGCGCCAGCGGGGTTCGTCGGTCATAGTTCGCTCACGCAGGTTGTGTTCGAGTCTGCATCACCCTCGCGACGGCGGCGACGTAATCCGTCCAACTCTGCGCTTCAGCCTTGAGTTGGGTGCGGCCCAACGGCGTGAGTCGATAGAATTTGGCGCGGCGCCCAGTCGGTGACGCGCCCCACTCCGACGCAATCCACCGCTTCTCTTCCATGCGATGCAGCGACGTGTAGAGCGCGCCGTCGAGCACGACGAGCGTATCGCCGGAGCTCTCTTCGATCCAACGGGCGACGGCGTAGCCATGTTTCGGGCCCCACGCCAATCCGCGAAGGACGAGCGCGTCGAGCGTGCCGTGCATTAGTTCCATAGTTCAGTTCCATGCAGACTCTGTTGTTTGATGCCTCAGTAGTTGATGTATCGCGGCACGAACATGGATCGGAGCCGGCGAGGCGTCAAGACGGCGGCGCGCGCGAGCCCGGCCATCTGTCGGATTCCACGCGGACTCGCTTATGTATTAGGGATGGCTGGCTTCTTCGACCGACTCCGCGGCATCGTTGCCCAACATGTGCCGACACCGGTGACCGAACACCACGTCGTTCGCGGCTTTCCCGTCGTATTAGAGAACACTCGGCCCGACATCGAGAGTGTGGCCGTAGTCGCTCGCCTCGACGAGGCGCTCGGGCTGATCGAACGTTACCAGCCCTGGCGGCTCGCGCACATGCGACGCGACCTCGCACGGTTCTGGATCGTACGCTATCCCTGTCGGGGCGCGTTCTTTCCGGATACACAAACGTGCATGACCGAGCTCACCTTTCTTGCCCGAACCGACATCACCGCCGCGCCGGTTGCCGCCTCCATTCTCCACGAAGGAATGCATGCGCGCGTCCATGGCATGGGCGTGCATCCCGCATCGCGCGATCCAGCGCGAGAAGAGCGACTCTGCCGCGTCGCCGAGCTCAACTTCGGGCATGCGCTGCCGCCGGAGCTCGGAGCGCCCGTGATCGAACGCGCGGAGGCGAGTTTAGAGCTCTCTGATCAAGACGTCGCACCGACGATCGACTGGACGGAGGCGCAGCGACGACAAGATGCGATCGACGAGGCCGCCCGACAACGCCGGTCGTAACGCCCGTGCCGCCAAGGATCACCGCGGGGCGTTCGCCGCGGCCGAGAGATCACATACCAAGACCGACCCATCTCTTCCGCTTCCGGGCGGTCGCTCCGAGATTGGAGCAACCACTCGACCACCGCACCCAGAGGCCTCCGATGTCCCAATTCTCGCGCTCCGTCGCACTCCTCGCGGCGCTCCTCGTTCCCTCGCTCGCCGCTGCGCAGAAGCAGACGGTCGTGCCGCCCGGACAAAACGCGTCGGCCACGCTCACGCCCGGCATCCGCCACGGCGACGTGCTGTATACATCCGGACAGCTCGGCACCGCGCGCGACGCGCCGGACAGCACGATTCAGACGCAGACCAAGAAGGCGCTCGAGAATGTGAAGGCCGTGGTCGAAGCAGGCGGCAGCACGATGGCGAACGTTCTCAAATGCACGGTTTTTCTGGTGGACCAGAAGGACTTCGCGGGAATGAACTCCGTCTACACGACGTTCTTCACGAAAGAACCGCCGGCTCGCTCCACGGTCATTGTTGCCGCGCTCGTGAGCGCGGCCGCGAAAGTCGAGATCGAGTGTATCGCCGCTATTCCGAAGTAGTCGCCCCGGTCACCAAGGCTCTTACCGCCGAGCGACTCACTTTGCCGGCGGCATTTCTCGGCAGCTCGTCCACGAAGTAAATCCGCTTCGGCGCCTTCACTGAATCGAGCTCGGCTTTCACGAACGCGATCAGGTCGTCGGCATCGACGCGGACGCCTGTGGCAGGTCGCACCGCTGCGCTCACCGCCTCGCCCCATTTCGCGTCCTCAACACCAAATACGCAGCACTCGGCCACCGCCGGATGCCGGGCCAACACGGCCTCGACGTCGCCGGGAAAGACTTTGAAGCCGCCGGTGTTGATCACCTCGCGCAACCGTCCGCGGATGTAGACGTAACCACGCTCGTCGATGAGGCCAAGGTCACCGGTGTGCAGCCAGCCGTCGACAATCGTGCGCGAGGTCAACTCGGGTTGATCGAGATAGCCGCTCATCAACAGCGGACCCCACACGACGATCTCTCCGACCTGACCAGCGGGGACCAGCGCGCCATCGGTGTTCATGATGCCGACGCGCGCAACGGATGACGGTCGTCCCACCGAAGCGAGATTTTTTTCCACGGTGAGCTCGCCGCCGCCCATGGCCGTCACGATCTGCGGCGCTTCGACTTGGCCGTACGCTGTTTCGACTGCCATACCGAATACGGCCTGCGCTTCGCGAATGCGCGCTGGGCTCATCGGTGCGGCGGAATAGATGAGATGCTCGAGATAGGTGAGATCGCGAGCGGCGATCGTCTGGTCGGCGAGCAATGCGTAAATCATTGTGGGTGGCGCGTACAGCGTCGTTGCGGCGAACAACTCGAGCGCGTCGAGCACAGCGGCCGGCTTCGGATCTTCCACGAGCACGTGTCGTCCGCCGACGGCGAGAATGGGCAGCACGAAGCACGACGTGCCATGCGTGAGCGGTGCCGCGATGACGTTGATGTCGTGGGAGTCGAATTTAAAGAAATCCAATAAACCGTAGGCCTGCGCATTGATGCAGCGAATCGACTGCACGACCGGCTTTGGCGCACCCGTGCTCCCGCCGCTGAACTTGATGATTTGCGTATCTTCGTCGTCGCGCGCGATGAATACAGGTCGATGTCCTCTCCACCGCTCGATGAGCGCGCCGACTGCCGGAGCGTCGAGCGATTCGCCGGCACGTGTCACCTTGCCGAGCACGAGCGGAGCGTTGGTCGGCGAGAATCGATCGACGCACGATTCGTCGGCGACGATCAACGTCGGCCGCGTCACGGCGATCATTGCATCCAATTCGACGCGTCCGTTTCGCGGATTCAGCGGAACCCAAACCTTTCCCGCGGCATATGTCGCGAGGAGAGCGATGAGATGCTCGCGCGTGTTGCGCGCACAAATGCCGACGCGACTGCCCGGCACCGGGTCGATCGTCTGAAATGCGACGGCAAGCGCTTCGACGGCGGCGGCGAGCTCCGAGTACGTCATCGGAACGCCCGGGCCGGCGATCGCGATGGCATCTCGCGCGCGCTCGACGCCGAGGTAGAGGTGGTCGATCGGCTGCAGGGCTTGCTCCGGTGGCGAGGGCGGGCTAAAGTCGCCGATTCGCCGCCGCCATGTCAATGCATCTCAAACGCGATGGCGCCAGACTGAGGAACCTCGACATGCAATTCCCAATACTCGGACTTCATCACGTGACCGCGACGGTCGACGACGCACAGGCCGACGTCGACTTCAGCGTCGATGCGCTCGGACTGCGCCTCGTGAAGAAAACTGTGAACTTCGACAATCACGGTGTCTACCACTTCTACTACGGAGACGAACAGGGAAAGCCGGGAACGATCTGGACGACCTTTCCATACAAAGGCCGCGGCGTTCCGCTCGGCACCAAGGGTGCCGGGCAGGTGACGGTTACGTCGTTCTCGGTCCCTGCGGGCTCGCTCGATTCGTGGAAATCGCGCTTTCGCGAGCGGGGACTCACGGTGACTGATGCACCGCCTCGATTTGGCGAGGAATCGATTGTCGTCACCGATCCATCCGGCCTCGCCATCGAGCTCATCGCCAATAATCAAGACAGGCGAACGCCCTGGAAGACGAGTGGGATCGACAATGCATCTGCGGTTCGCGGAATTCACAGTGTCACACTGACGATACGCGATCCGGCGCCCACAGTCGCGCTGATGCAGGATCTACTCGGCTTCGAAGTCGTGAACGACATGGATGGCCGCCTTCGCGTTGCGGTGAACGGCGACGAGCCGGGAAAACGCATTGACATCGTGCACTCGCTGGACGCCGGCGCGGCACGCAACGGAGTGGGCACGGTGCATCACGTGGCGATGGCGATCACGGACGCCGACGAACAACTTCGGTTGCGCGAGGAGTTGGTGCGGCGAGGAATGCAGGTCACGCCGGTCATGGATCGCCAGTATTTCAAATCGATTTACTTTCGCGAACCAGGCGGCGTGCTGTTCGAGGTCGCGACCATGCAACCGGGCTTCGCGGTCGACGAGCCGGTCGCCGAGCTCGGTCGCGGTCTCAAGCTTCCTCCGTGGGAAGAGCCGAATCGTTCTGAGATCGAGGCAGTCCTTCCCAAAATATCGGTTTGAGCATGGGCCCTCATTTCGGCAATCCGATTGCACGCGCCGGCGCACAGATCGGCTCCGCGACCGCGGCGATGATTCTGATTCACGGCCGGAACGCGTCGCCGGCGAACATCCTGTCGCTTTTGCCGCGCATCGATCGGCCGCAGTTTACCTGCCTCGCCCCGGCCGCCGCCGGCGGCGAGTGGTATCCGTTCAGCTTCATCTCGCCGCGCGAGCAGAACGAGCCGGGAATTTCGTCCGCGCTGGCCATGCTCGAGTCGCTGGTCAGCGATCTCCTCGCGCGAGGTTTTCCATCGCACAAGATCGTGTTGCTGGGTTTCTCGCAGGGCGGGTGTTTGGTCGCCGATTTCGCGATGCGTCGTGCGCGAAAGTATGGAGGGGTGCTCGTTCTGAGCGGCGGGTTGATCGGCGCGCCGGGAACGACGTGGGACGAGTTCACCAGCTCGTTGGATGGCACGCCTGTTTTTCTGGGATGCAGCGATGTGGATTCTCATATCCCCGCCGAACGTGTGCTCGAAAGCGAGGCCGTTTTTCGCCGTCTGGGGGCGACTGTGATCCGCACGCTGTATCCGGGCATGGGCCATCTCGTGAGCGACGACGAGATCGCGGTCGTTCAATCCGTTCTCGACGGCGTACTCGCTGCGCCGCGATGAGCGCGAACGCCGGCGCCGCACCATTCACCTACGACCTTCGACAAACACGAGTCGTCTTCGCTTCCGGCGCGCTACGCCAGTTGCCCGCGGAACTCGAATCACTTGGTGCCGACCGCGCGTTCATCATCACGACCCGTGGTCGATCCGTGACGCTGTCCTCACTCCGGGATCAACTCGGCGACGGGCTTGCCGGAGTTTTCGATGAAGCGGTGGAGCACGTCCCGACGTCGGTGGTCAGCAAAGCGAGCGCCGCATATGAGCGGGCAAAGGCGAATGTAGTCGTCGCAATTGGTGGCGGATCGGCGATCGGTCTCGGAAAGGCGTTGGCGCGCGGCAGCGGCGTGACGCTCGCCGCCGTGCCGACGACGTACTCTGGATCGGAGATGACGTCGATCTGGGGTGAGACGGATGCAAATGGCAAGCGTACAGGTCGCGACCAACGCGTCGCGCCGCGATTAGTACTCTACGATCCCGATGTCACACTCGGCCTTCCGCCGGACGTGAGTGCCGCGAGTGGGATGAATGCCATGGCGCATGCGGTCGAAGCGCTCTATGCGCTCAACGCGAGCCCGGTTGCCGTCGCGCTCGCCGAGGAGTCGGCGCGTCTGTTGGCAGAGAGTCTCCCGCGGATCGTCGTTCAGCCGGACAATACCGACGCGCGCGCCCAGGCCTTCGCCGGAGCACATCTCGGCGGTCGTGCATTGGACATCGCTGCCATGGGACTGCATCACCGTCTTTGCCACGTGCTCGGCGGCTCATTCGGATTGCCGCACGCGCGCACGCACGCGGCGCTGCTTCCATATGTCGTGGCGTTCAATGCACCATCGGCGCCGGCGGCGATGATGCGGCTGGCCCGCGCACTCGGCGCAACCGACGCCGTTTTGGGAATCGCGTCGCTCGGCCGATCGCTGGGGACGGATGTTTCGCTTGGGGAGCTCGGACTCCGGGACACCGATATCGCGCGCGCGGCAGACGAAGCGACGGCGACCGAGTATCCGAATCCGCGATCGGCGTCGTCGGCGGAGGTGCGAGCACTGCTCACAGCGGCCCTCCAAGGCGATCGCTCGTACCTCGTGAATGTGTAGCGGACGCCATGCGCATTCGCCGAGCGACGCTCGCTGACGTTCCGGGTATTGCGGCCGCGCAGGTGTCCTCGTGGCAGACGACGTATCCGGGGATCGTGGATCGGGAATCCATTGACCGTCGCTCGCTCGAAATGCGAACGGAGCAATGGGAGCGCGCGCTTCGCGGTGAGACGCGCATCGTTCCTGTCGTCTTTGTCGCGGAAGGCCGCAACGGCGAAATCGTCGGATTCGTCTCGGGCGGACCGATTCGCGCGCCGCGAACCGGGTTCGACGCCGAGCTTTATGCCATTTATCTCATCAAGGCGGCGCAGGGAGCCGGGGTCGGGCGAGCGTTGGTGCGACGACTGGCCACCGCGCTCGCGAGAGACGGCTACGCATCGATGACCGTCGAAGTGCTCGCCGAGAATCCGGCATGCCAGTTCTATGAACGAGTGGGCGCGATGTTGATCGATGAGAGCGATCACTTGCTCGACGACCGGCCATATCGCGGGCGTGTGTATGGTTGGAGCGAGCTCACAACGCTTGGACCGACATTCGATGACCGATTGGCGGAGTGCAATTGGCCGTCGCTCGGCGCGCGATACGACGCGGCGCTCCGCGAGGCGGTTGCCTTTGTTTTCGACCTCGTCGATCCTGTTGCGGTCGTGGCGACGGGCACGATCATTCGCGGGGTGCCGCATGAGACGAGTGACCTGGACATTTATGTCGTGCACGATGCGCCGTATCGCCGCCGTGTTCAGCGTTTCTTCAACGGCGTGCCCGCGGAGATCTTCATCAATCCGCCTGCCGCGATTCGAAGCTACTTCCACGAGGAACACGCCGCCGCTCGCCCGCTGACCGCGCACATGCTTGCGACGGGATTCGTCGTGTGGTCGTCGGGTCCGATGATCGACGAGTTGCGCGCCGAGGCGAGCGAATGGCTCGAACGCACGTCGCTGCCGTCGCCGGACGACGTCCTCCGCACGCGCTACGCGATCGCGACGCGATTCGAGGATGCCCTGGATGTAGCTGCAACCGACGAAGCGACGGCACAGATGCTCATGACTCAGGCTGTGATCGAAATGCTCGAGCTCGAGTGCCGCGTGCGTGCGGGTCGCTTACCTCGCGGCAAGGACCTGCTTGCGTCCATCGCTGCGACGAACGCGACGCTCGGCGCCCTCGCGGCCATTTTCTTCTCGACAGCGCGATGGTCCGAGCGCCGCGAGGCCGGCGAGGCGATCGCCGATCGAACCATTGGCGTACGGGGTTTTTTTTCGTGGGACTCCGGCCCCGGTCCGGCTCCGAGCGATCCTACGGATGCAACGTGAGCTTCTGCATCCGCCAGTTGAGCAGTTCCGCGACGTAGAGCTCGTTCTCCGACGGGCACGCAATTTCGTGAATCCAGCCGAACTGCTTGGGATCCTTGCCGGCTTCGCCAAGCACGCCGACGACCTTGCCGTCGAGCGTGAGTTTGTAGATGCGTCCGGGGACCGCGTCTGAGACGTAGAGATATTGCGTCGCGCCCGGATTGATGCAGATGGCCCACGGAGCGCCGGAGACGGCGAGAGGATTAGAGTTTCCTCCTGGCTGCGCACCGAGCATGACGTTCGGTTCGTGCATGAAGGGAACGTCGATGGCGAATTGGCGGATGAAGATTCCCTCGGCGTCGAACACTTGAATGCGGCGGTTGGTGCGGTCGCCGACGTAGATATTTCCTTTAGCGTCGTTGGCGATGGAGTGCAGGATGTTGAACTGGCCAGGCTCCGTGCCGCGGGTGCCCCAGGTTTTCATCCAGCGGCCGTGCGGGTCGATTTTGACGACGCGTGAGTTGTTGTAGCCATCGGCGACGAAGATGTTGCCGGACAGATCCCACGCGACGTCGGTGGGCCGGTTGAAACTTCCCCAGCCGGCGCGCGCCGGGGGTGCACCGGGCGCGGCGACGGGCACCGGCTCGACGGCTTCCTCGCGTCTTCCAAGAACCATCAACACTCGGCCGGCGGGACTGAACTTGATGATCATGTTCGTCCCTTCGTCGGTCGCCCAAATGTTGTCGTCTTTGTCGATGCGCACGGTGTGCGCGAAGGCAAATCCGTAGAGGTTCTGCCCAATCTCACGGATGTATTTCCCGTCCGGTCCGAACTCGAAGAGCTGGGCCGCGGTCGCGCCGTGGACCGTCGTGCGCTCGCCGGTGCGGCTGAACACGAAGATGTGTTTCTTGGAGTTGACGGCGACGCCCGCGACTTCGCCGAAATACATGTTCGGCGGCAGTTTCACGAAATCGATATTGGCGTCGAATCGAATCTCGGGAACGGACTGTTGAGCGGAGGCGACGCAGGGCAGTGCAGCGAGCAGCGCGCCGAGGATCGTCGAGTATCTCACGGCTTCACATATTTCTTGAGTGCTTTCTGTCCGACTTCAGCGCCGTAGATATTTCCCTTTGCGTCGACCGCGACCCCTTCGGCCGAGCTCGTGCTGGGTGGATCGACGGCGGGATCAGGAATGTAGTATTTGACCGTTCCGCATGCCGCGCTTCCAATCCGTGCGCGTCGGCGCCACCGAGCCCGATTCGGAGTCGGCGACGTAGATGTTGTCCTGCGCGTCGATGAAAATTCCGCTCGGACGGCTGAACTGATACCACGTGTCGAGCAGCTTGGCGTCCTGATCGAAGATCTTGATGCGATTGTTGCCGCGATCGCCGACGAACAGGCGGCCTTTGGAGTCCATCGCCAGGGTGTGTGGCTGATCGAAGTCGTAGGGACCGTCACCCTTGCCCCAGGTTCCCCAGCGCTTGATGAGTTTGCCGTCTTTCGAGAACTTGTACAGGCTCGCCGGCGGTGGAACGGGCGGCGTGCCGGTGGGCCGAGATGAATGGCCTTCGACGACCCAGATGTCGCCGGTCGGAGCGACGAACACCGCGTTCGGTTGCGAGAAGTAGTCTGGATCGCGACCGCCGCCCGCTTTGCCGAGTGTCATGAGCAGCTTGCCGTCGGGGCTGAATTTGTAGATCTGGTGCCCAGCCGGTGCGGCCGGCGTTGCGCCCGCGGCGGGAGCCGGTGCGGCTCCGCGTCCACCACCGCCTCCCGTGCACGAACAGTCCACGACCCACACGTTCTTGTCGCGATCGATGAAGATGCCGTGCGGCGCTTGAATCATTCCGGCGCCAAAGTGCGCAACGAGATTGCCGTTCGCATCGAACTTGAGCACCGGGTCGAGCGCTGAGCCGATACAACTATTCGCTCCACATCGCTCGGCGACCCAAATGCTCTGGCCGTCATTGTCGATCGCGACCGCGCTCGTCGATCCCCAGGTGCGTCCTTCGGGCATCTTCGCCCAACCTTCGATCGTTTTGTATGGGTTGGGCGCCGAGTTGATCGGCGTCATGTTGGCTTGCGCCAATAGCGGGGCGGCGAGCGCGAGCCAAACGAACGCTGTCATCGCGGTCCGAGTGGCAACCGTCCGACGAGACAACTGAGGAGCACCGTCCATGGGAGTCTCTACTGGTGGGGTGGTCGAGCGCAGCGACGGCTGTTACGGATATTTGATGGCGATTCTGGCGCCTCGAAGCGCGAGCGTATCGGCCTTGAGTGAATCGCGGCCGACGGGCGCGTGATTCGCTTGGAGCAAATAGGCGACGACGTCGAGGTATTCCTGATCCTTCAGTCCGCCGGGTTTGTCGAGCGGCATCGTGCCGCGCACGAGCGCGTAGAAGTCGTAGACGCGCCGATCATTCCAGGCCTCGACGAAACCTTGGCCGATGAGTTGCCCCGGCTGATGGCAGGTGCCGCAGGTCTCTTGATAGACGGCTTTGCCGCGATCCGCCTGTGAGGCGAGGTACGATGCCGGCGGCAAACCTGCCGCGCTCGACAGGATTACTTTCGCGTTGGGATCGAAATGCAGCGGGACTTGCGCGCCGGTGCGCGCGCCGGGTGTGAGATGCGCCACGAGCGGTGCTCGCACGTTCGGCGCAGCTGAGGCGCACGCGACGATTCCCGTCGCAATTCCAAGCAAAGTCCAGTGGCTCGCCCGCAATGACATCCGAATCCCCCATGCGCGTTGGTGAAGCAGTGAGGCCAACGCCACAATTATACGCCCGGCGTGGCGTTTGGCGACCGTTCATTCTGCTCTGGTGGTTTGATTTCACGTGAGCGGTGCGCCATCTTTGCGCGTCTTCCCTCCCTACTGCGATCCGGATCATGAAGAACGATTCGACCACGCCACCCGGCGTTCCGCCGATATTAGTACAGTCTGCCTCGAACGAGGCGGGCGACGCGTTCGACCCCACCGCCCTCCCGCGCCGAGATTTCATCAGGGTCGCCGGTGCCGGCGCTGGCGCCCTGATCGTGGGCGGACGCATGCCCGAGAGTCGCCGGGTGCCAGGCATCCACGCCACGCGGTCTGTTCGGTCGGGGAGCGCGTCGCCTGAAATTGTCGTGATCGGTGCCGGAACTTGGGGCTCGTGGACGGCGCTCAATCTTCGGAAGATGGGCGCGAAGGTCACGATGGTGGACGCATACGGTCCCGGAAATTCTCGTTCGACGTCGGGGGACGAGACCCGCGGCGTGCGGTCGTCGTACGGCGACAAGACCGGGCAGCTCGGCGAGCTCTGGATGCTGTGGGCCCGCGAAGCGATGAAGCGCTGGATCGCGTTCGACGACGAGTGGGGCCGCGAGATGCGGCTCAATCTTTTCCACACCACCGGCGATCTCATCATGCGGACGGAGTGGGACAACTTCCAGCTCCGCACCAAGGTGTGGTGGGACAAGAACAAGATCCCGTATCAGGTGCTCAATCCGGACGACGTGCGGAAGGCGTTTCCGGTGATCTCGATGGACGACATTACCGCCGTGCTCTACGAGCCTGACGCCGGCGTCGTTCGCGCGCGGCGCTCGTGCCAGACGGCGGCGGCGGTCTTCGAGAAGCTTGGCGGCAAGATCGTGATTGGACGCGCGACGCCGTCAAAGATCTCTAATGGGAAATTGCAGGAGATATCGCTCGACACGGGCGAGACATTGCGGGCCGACACGTTCGTGTTCGCCGTGGGTCCATGGCTCGGAAAGACCTTCCCTGATATTCTCGCGAAGAAGACTCGTCAGCCGATCGGATACGTGTGCTACTTCGGTACGCCGATCAACGATCATCGATTCACCTTTCCGAATCTGCCGAGCTACAATTTTCCCGGCGTGACGGGCTGGCCGGCGTTGCCGGTGGACAATCGCGGATTTCGCGTGCGTGGCGCCGAGCGTCTGCCCACTCCGCCGGGTGAAGTGGCGGGAGGTCGCGGCGGCGCAGCCGGGGCGAACGCACCCGCTGGTGCCGCGGGGGCCGCAGGAACCGCGACCGCCGGCGGTGCAAATGCTGCCGCGCCTGGTGGTGCAGGACGTGGCGGCGGACGAGGCGGTGGCGGGGCGGGCGGCGGTGGCGGGCGTGGTGCCGGAGGTGCTGGCGGAGCGGGAGGACCGGGCGGCGGCGCGAACGCTGACGTTCCGCCGGCGCAGCAGGATCCGGACACGAGTGATCGGTGGGCCGATCAAACTCGGATCGACGGCTCGCGGCGGTTTGTCGCGCACCGTTTTCCAATTCTCAAAGACGCTCCGATCGCGCAGACGCACGCCTGTCACTATGAGTCGACGTCGAGCGGCAACTTCATCATCGACATCCATCCACAGATGTCGAATGCGTGGATCGTCGCGGGCGGCAACGCCGAGGGCTTCAAGTTCAGCCCGGTGGTGGGCGAGTATGCGGCGCAACGCGTGATGGGAATCGAGGGCGATCCGGCGATCGCGAAGGGCTTTAGAATTCCCGAAAAGGAGTATGAGCCGCCCGCTCCGCCGCCGACGGCAGACAGCGCGAAAAAACCGCCGCCGCCACCCGGAACGGATTACTAGTTCGCAGTTCGCAGTTCGCAGTTCGCAGTTCGCAGTTCGCAGTTCGCAGTTCGCAGTTCGCAGTTCGCAGTTCGCAGTTCGCAGTTCGCAGTTCGCAGTTCGCGGTTCGCGCCGTTCGCGCCGTTCGCGCCGTTCGGAGTTCGCCGTTCGGCAGTTTGCGCTCTTACGGCTTGCGCTTTTCGGCATTTGGCGCCTTTCGGCACGTGGCGCCCTTTGGCATTCGGCGCCCTTCGGCAGGTCGCGCCGTTTCACGCGCACTCGAAACGGACAACACGATCAAAAAAACACGGCGCCGAGATCCTCGGCGCCGCGTCGTTTCTCAAAACTCGAAACTCCCCAACTCACAGCCTCAATGCTTCGGTCCGCCCGGCAGAGTCAATGCGATCAATGCTGATGGTCCGCCTGTCCCCGACGCAAACACGATGTATTGCTTCCCCTGGTGCAAGAACGTCATCGGCACCGCGGTATTGATGCTCGGAATTGCCACGGCGCCAACCTGCTTGCCCGTCGCCTTATCGAAGGCGTAGAGCTTTGGTCCCGCCGGAGGAGTGGCCGGCGCCGCGCCGCCACGGCCGCCACCACCGCCCCCGCCTCCACGCCCGCCACGGCCACCTGCTCCGCCGCTCCGCCCCGTGCCATGAATCACGAGCGTCTTCGTCGTGATGACTTCCGGCTGTCCGTTGATCGCCGGAACTTTGGGCAACGTCACCCCGGCGAACAGTGGATCGTTCGTCGTCGGCTGGCGCCACTGATTGCCGTTCGGCACCCACCACTTTTTGTCGCCGGTCTTGAGATCATACGCAGTGATGCCGCCGAGCTCTTTGGGCTTGAGGATCGAAACCGCGTTGGCGCCGGTACCGATTGTCGTCGCGGCGCGCGGTGTAAATGAAGGCGTGCCTTCCTCCACCGCCTTGTAGTTCGCCGGCTTCGGCGCACCGCCACCGTACCTGCAGCTGTCATGCGGCTGGCTGAAGCGGTGTTCGGAGCACGGGTCGTGTGCGACTTCGATCGTGCTCAGACCCGACTGCCCGCCAACGTACAGCATGCCCGTCTCCGGATCGGCCGCAGCGCCGCCGTCGATGTTCACTCCACCGGCCGCGCCGGGCGCATACCAGGCGCACTTGAATCCGCTCGGACCGCCCTCCTCGACCGCTGCGGGGATGTAATACGGTCCCATGCGACAATGCTTCGCAATCTTCAATGCTGAATCTTTGATCGCCGGCGTGTAGTCGATCAAATCCGCTTCCATCAACCCTTGCTGAGCGTAGGGCGCCGGTTTGCTCGGAATCGGCTGCGTGGGCCAGGTCTTTTCACCGGGAACCTCGCTCTGCAACACGGGCGTCTCGGGCATGGGCCAGATCGGCTGGCCCGTGACGCGGTCGAGCACGTAGACCCAGCCCTGTTTGGTCGTCTGCGCGATGATCTTCCGCGGCCGGCCGTCGATGGTCACGTCGAGCAGGTTCGGCGCCATCGGCGTGTCGTAGTCCCAGATGTCGTGATGCACAAACTGGAAATGCCACTTTTTCGCACCCGTCTTGGCGTCGAGTGCGACGACGCTGTTGCCGTAGAGATTCGCCCCCGGACGATGACCGCCGTACTCGTCGCTGAGCGGCATCCCCACGGGAACGTACACCAGGCCGAGATCCGGATCGCTGGACCACGTGGCCCACGGATCGTTCTTGCCCACGCCGGGCGTGCCAACCTTCGATCCAGTTTCCCACGTTTCGGAGCCCGGCTCGCCCGGCTGCGGAATGAGATTGAACTTCCAGAGCTGCTTGCCCGTGTGGATGTCGAACCCGCGCACCGCACCCGGAATGTTGTGAAGGCGGATGGGGTAATAGCCGTGCATCGCCGAGTTGCCGAGGACGATCACGTCGCCGATGATGACGGCCGGCGAGCTGTTGGCGATCTGACCATTCGCCGGATCGATGCCCACTTGGCCGTCCGCGCCAGTCTTGGTCAGCGTATTCCATTTTTCACCGGGCTTTGCCGCGCGCGCCGGGTTGGATTCGCTCACGACGAGCGACCCGCTGTCATCAACCGCCAGCGGGACGAGCGGAAAGCCGAGTCCCGTCATGAGATCGACGACGCCGTTCTTGCCGACTTTTGGATCACCCTTACCAGTTTTTGCATCGAGCACGACGAGATGATAGCCCGGCGTGATCACGACGACTCGCTCATTCGTGCCGTCGGTCCAGTATGACAATCCGCGACCGGCAAATTGGCGCGGCGCCTTCAGCCACCGAATGCCTTCATCCATCTCCCACTTCCACAGCATGGCACCCGTGGCCGGGTTGATTGCGAAAATCTTTCGGCGTGTCGTCGCGACCGTGAACAGACGACCGTTCGCGTAGAGCGGCGTCGTGCGATAGTACTCATCGTCGCCAAACGATGACGCGTCCCACTTCCACGCCACCTGCAGGGAATCGAAGTTCGCGGCGTTGATCTGGTCGAGCGCGGAGTAGCGCGTGCTCCACGCATCGGCGCCCCAGAAGCGCCACTCGCCGGGCTTGTTGCCGCGAACGAGCGCGGCCGCCTGCTTCGCGTTCGATTGTGTCGCGCGAACGAGGAAGGCGCCGGCCACCAACACGCCAGCCAATCCCGCCATTCCGATCGTGCGCCGCGTCATCCAACGTCGCGTCATGGTTTCGTCCTCTTTGCTGTGGAAGTAGCGCTGCTACTGCGTTTGGTCTCGATACGGAACTTCTTGAGCGAATCAGCATCGGGGAACAACTCGTCCTTCCCCACAGGCATTGCATTCATCTTCAGCAGATACGCCACGACGTCGGCGGCATCCTCGGCGGCGAGACTGCCTGGGTCGTTCTTGGGCATTTGCGTGCTGACGAACGAGTACAAATCAGAGAGCTTCTTTCCGCGCCACCATTTGTTGAACACGGCGCCCGTGTGCGACGCCGGCGTATGACACGCGCGACATGTTCCCATGTACACGTCCTTGCCGCGCCCCGCCTGTTCGGCCGTGTACACGCCATTCTGGGTTGTGGGACCCACCGGTTGCGTCGCAGGCTGAGTCGCCGGCTTCGCAGCCGACGGCGGTCGTTTCGCTCCCGTCGTTTGTGCGCCCGCGCCCTGAATGAGCGCAGCAAGCATGCACACGCCGGCGGCAATCGTCCACCTTCGAAACCGCATTAGTCGGGTTTTGCTCCAGTCAGGAGATCCGTCGCCGGCCGCGTGGCGCCGCTGATCAAGCGACCATAGACGGCGAACATGAGCCAGGCGGCGCCGGCAATGATGAGGGCGAGCATGAGTCCACGCATGGCCGCGGCAAGGAAGGCGGCGTCGATCGCGGGCCAGGCGAACCGATATTCGCGAAGCGCAGCAGCACGGTCGAGCATCCAATGCCACGCCGTGTGCGCGACCAGCGCCGATAAAATGATTGTCCCCATTCGCTCGGCGACCACGCGTTTGAACAATAGAGCCAACGTCGGGATGGCCAAACAGAGGACGGCAATCTGCCCGAGCTCGACGCCGACGTTGAACGCGAGCAGCGAGGTCAGCAGATGCGATCCGGCGAACTGCAGCGAGTCGCGAAGGGCAAAGGAAAATCCAAAGCCGTGCACCAGTCCAAATCCGAACGCCAACATCCAGCGGCGCTCGAGCTTGGGGCCGACGATGTTCTCGAGCGCCATATAGACAATCGATAGGGCGATCAGCACTTCGATGAGCGGTGGAAACCAGAGGCCGTCTGGCGCGATGCCGGCCGCGGATGCGATGAGCGTGATCGAATGCGCGACGGTGAATGCCGTGACGATTCCGATCAGCGGCCGGAGCTTTCGGAACGGAATGACGAGGCAGAACAAGAACAGCAGATGGTCGATGCCGTCGAGAATGTGTTCAAACCCGAGCTGTACGAACTGCAGCGCGGCCTGATACCAGCGCGGATCCAAGCGCACCAGGCCGGGATCGCCGGAATATTGGAAGACGTGCTCGGAGCCGCCCGGCGGCGTAAACCGAAGCACCGTCGTAGTCCGAACGCCAAGGCGCGCCCACGTGGGATTGATCGAGAACTTTGATTGATCCGAGGTGATCGGATACTCGAGCGCGACGTCGAGCATGGCCTGCTGCCAGGCGATGTCCGTCGTCGCTGGCAACGGTGCGTCGGCGATGTGCATGCGCGCGCGTTCATAGGTCTCGAACGACCGATCGGACGGCAGCGAGATGCGCGCCCCAACGATCTGGCCGTTGGACAACCGGGCGTCGTTTTCGAAGAGCTGAACGTTGTCGGCGATCCAGATTCTGGCGCCGTCGTGCAACAACGAGTCGAGGCCGCCGAGTTGGAGGTAGCCGGGACCGCGGAGTGGGAACTGGATGTCGCGGATCGCTTCGAGAGGGACGCGGACGACGAGCTGCAACGTGTGGCCTTCGGGCCGCACGAACGCGAGCAGAGTGACGCTCTTCGGGATCTCGTGCGCCGCGATTGTGGTTGGCCCCGCCAGCAGGAACGAACCGGCGAGGACAACTGCCATTCGCAGCGATGCGGCCGTCCCTCTCGACAGACGGGTGGCCGGCACTCTAACGAACCGGTTCCGGGCGGCGTAAAATGGGGGCATCATGGCTCAACGCACGAGTATACACTCTGGACTCGGGCGACACACGGGGTTGTACCGCTAGAGGAGACAGCAATGAACCGGTGGCGAAAGCTGCTGATCGGAGCGATGCCGCTCGTCGTGATTTCGGCGTCCGTTGGCGCGCAGGGCTCTCCAAAGTCGGCGGCCAAAACCGTCCCGCCGGCCGGGGCCGCCGCAGCAAGAGGTCAGGGCGGCGCACAGGCGCCCAAACTCGAAGTCGATGTGCTCTGGCCCAAGCCCATGCCGAATCGCTGGATCCTCGGTTCGGTCACGGGCGTCACCGTCGACTCGCGCGACCACGTCTTTGTCCTCAGCATCCCGGACTGGTTTACTGCGCGCACCGAGATCGGGTCCGGCACCAACCCCACGACCGGCGAGTGCTGCACGGGCGCGCCCGCCGTGTTGGAGTACGATCCGCAGGGTGCCCTCGTTGGACATTGGGGCGGACCTGGGGCCGGGTACGACTGGCCCACGACGCCGAGCGGGATTGGTGTTGATCCGCAGGGCAACGTGTGGATTGGCGGGAGCGGCGGCAACGACACGCGGCTGCTCCAATTCACGCACGACGGAAAGTTCGTCATGGCCGTCGGGAAAGCGGGCGCGCCGGTCGCGGCCGCGACGCCGGCTGCAGG
>Ga0193753_10000556_pt1 | contig 36359 bp, 29 predicted proteins | sample H1c2metaG_FD_144925 | JGI IMG/M metagenome (GOLD analysis project Ga0193753, IMG submission 144925) | Soil microbial communities from a riparian zone of the East river system, Colorado, United States - H1c2 | ecosystem: Environmental > Terrestrial > Soil > Riparian zone | place: USA: East...
GTCGAGCTTCATGGACAGTTTCGACTACGTACACGCAAGCCCGGCCACGGACTGGCTTCAACGAATACCCGAGCAGGTAGTCGCCTCGGGCCTTGCCGTCCCCAATCGCGATTACGTGATTTACCTGGCCGATTCGCGCGAGATCACCGACCCGTCGGCGGGAAAACCGATCGGCGGCAAAGTTGCGCTCCGGCTCCCCACAGGCACGTTTTCCGTGCGTTTGTATTCACCAGTCAGCGGTGAATACTCACCCGGAATAACCGTGGAAGGTGGCAAGGCCGCCACGCTCGATCTGGCGCCGTTCGAGCAGGACGTCGTCATACGCGCCGTTCGCCTTTAGCTGGCTCGATCAAACGATCGCAGCCGCCTTTTCCGATCAGTGCCTTGCGCCGATTGCAGCCATCCGAATATATATGGTCGCGGGGTTGGTGCCATCGACTTTAGACAGACCGGAAGGTAGTCGCGGCGATTCTTCATTGTGGAGAACGCCGCACACAGAGCGCGCGGTTTAAGCCCGAGTCGCCGGCCGGTACTGAGGCTCTTCCGCCGTCGCCAAAATCGAGGGCCCAGCCTTCGCCCTCCTGCTTCCCACGGCTGGCACTCCATTGCCACCCGGTGAGCTTGATCGGACCCTTGATGTGATAGCCGCCTTGATTCTCGGCGCCTCCAAACAGCCCCTGCAACTCGTCGATGGAAGGCAGCGTCCAATCCTTGAAGCCACCCAAGGTTGAGTCGCGACAGTACCGCCCTGCCTGACTCAAGCTGAGACCCGATCCGTCATCCGCGGCAGTCCACATCAGTCGCGTGCCGGGATCGGTCCAATAGCCCCGGTTTTTGGCTTCCGCCGCGGTTACCGTGTCTCGATCCGCGCTCCTGCAGAGCGCGAAGGCCCCGAGAATACACGCGACAGAAAAACTTCGTAGTAGGATTTTCATTCCTTGCATTCCAATTGGCGAGTTGCCCGCCGATTCCCTTCGGAAACTCGGCGGGCAATTCTGGCCGGGCAAGCAAGCGTCAGCGGGTAGCGACGTCCGCGACAGCCGGCGGAGTCGCAGCCGTGCTCTGGACGGGATTCTCCTTAACCAGGCGGTCGACGATCGACGAGAACTCGTCCTTAAGTTCCGCGCTGTAGATACCGCTGGCCGATGAGGCGAATCCTGAGTGAATCGCTTTCACACGGCCATCGCGCCCGACGAAGACGGTTGCCGGCCAGGTATTGAGGTTGACGGCCTGTGGCACTTTATCCCACATTTCATCGGGTGTTCCCGCGATGAGGTAGGTGTACGGTATTTTGTATTGCTTGATGAAGGCGTTGACGCGTGTCAGGGAGGCTTGCTGATCGGCTTCTTCGAAATCAAGCGCTACGATCTCGACACCCTGGCCGCGATATTTCTTGTAGAGCTCGACCAGGTATTTGGCTTCGTCATGGCAGTTCGGGCACCAGGTACCCGTCACGATAGCGAGAACGACTTTGCCTTTAAACCGGGGATCTTCGTTCGAAACGAGTTTGCCGTTGACGTCGGGGAAGCTATAGGCAAAGACCTCGTTGGGATCTCTCACGCTGGTGTGCGTCAAGTAGTTGGCCGGCTCTGGGAAGCCTTTCGCACGCGCCACTTCCGGGCGATACGCGGTGAGGATAGCCACGCGCGGTTCCGCATTCAAGTCGACCAGTAAAGATCCGTCTTTCTGCGGAGTGATTTCTATCAGACCGGGCCGCGCGCCATCGAAGTGGCTGGCAACGAACTTGCCGTCCTGCCAGCTCCCTGTGAGCGCTCCGGAATCGCCATCGACGCGAAGAACGGTGGTTTCGATCTCGGCGCCCTTCTGCTGGACGATCAGCCGCCAGGCCTTCTCGCCTTTCGGGGATTCGTGCGGAATTTCCCAAATGCCGTCGATGTTGGGAACATTGGCAGTCGCGGCCGCAGCCGGAGGGAGGTAGCGTTTCGCGTGAAACGGATTGACGTTGTCGGTGACCTTGCGTTCAGATTGCCCAGGTGTGATGTTGATCGGGCTGCGGCGCTTGACCGCGAGCTGTCCGTCGAGTTCGCCGTCTTTCACGTTGGCCGTGATGCTCGTCAGATAATGTTCGAAGTTCAATTCAACGGCGCCGTTCTCGATCTTGGCGCTCGTGGTTGTTTCATAGTCGTTGGCTCCGTTAAACAACTTGCCGATAACTTTATCTCCGCTGCGCGAGATATCGAGCCGGAACGGAATCACTCGGCCGCTTTCCGTGATGGTCGCGGCCCAACGCCCGTCTAGATCCGTCGCTTGCGCCGCGCTCGCGGTGTTGCCAATGCCCAAAGCAGTGGCAGCGAGGCCCACCAGGCTGACGGTTCTCCAATAACTGGTCTTACTCATAACTTCCTTTCTGTATGGTTAGGGGTTGACGATTGGCCCTTTGAAGGAATTGCTTCCACTCATCAGGCAAGCCTGGCTTCGTGGCCACGAGAATTTCGAGGATCGCTCGCCGGTCCTCGTTGGAGAGCGACGCGAACTCAGGACTTTGTTCGCGGCCGCTCAGAACTTCGAATAACCGGCGATAGATGTACTCTTTCGCCGGCTCCGGTATGGAATCGAATGCCTCCGAGTAAATGAGGTAGCTGCATGGGTATTTGAAAATCCTGGTGTGAAGATCGAAATCGCGCAGGGAACGTCCGTGCGAATCGCGCGGGCCACGCGCCGTGAACTCTTCCGCAAAATCGGAGACGCCGGCAACCGGGCCATCCAGCGGCGCCTCATTGGTGAAGAGCAGATAGCGCACCAACTGCTCTGCCGGGCCTTCAAACTTTTTCCGGTCCTGATCCGTAAAAAGCGCAAGCCTGGTCTGATAGTTGGTCTGTGTGATCAGGTTGTGCATTTGCGTCTGATGGGCCAGGACCATGAGCGCGACAATATCGCTTGATCCGGTCAGATAAGCCGATGTATTCACGCGCCCGGCGAGGCTGACCAGGTTCGCTGCGGCCGCGGCATCGAGTTGCTCGGGATGTTTGGGATCGGAGACGGTCACGTTGGCCATGGCGGCCTGGGCCCCGTGCGCGGCGGTGACGTACCATCCGCCCCACCTTTGGCTCAGCGGGCTCTCCTGTCCCGTGATATACGACTTCGTTCCGGCGGCCGGGTAGCCGGACGGCCGAGTGAAAACAGATCGCAAGAGAACGCCGGGCACGCCGCGCGTCGAAGTGGCGACGTGGCACTGAATGCAATCGACTGCCGCTCGTTCAAACTTCGGATGTTCGACCTGATGCTCGTCGATCACGTAGAAAATTGCGCCCTGCATCGGATCGAAAGAGACGAACTCAAGAAATTTCCCGTCGTGCACCTGGCCAACGTAGACATCGTCGTTGTAATAGAGGGCGCGCGGCGTCGCTGGCGTGATTTGAGGAAATTGAAAACTGGTTTTGGAGAAGACCAGCGCCTGGGAACTGACCGGAACGCGCAGTGCGTCGAGGACGGATTTCAGATAGCCGTGTTGGCGGTCATAATGGAGACTGACCTCGCCGTGCTCCAGGCGTTTCTCGAGCTTCGCGATCGGATCATTCAGCTCTGAAGACCGGTAGTTGATCGGCGCATCAGCGAACGGCAGGAAGCCCTGGTTCTTCACGACAACAGGCGCGCGCGTTTCCGCAACACAGACAGAAGCGCCGGTCACGGAAGCCGCTGCGATCAGGAACAGAAGTAATGGAGATCTGGTGCGCTTATACATCAAAACGTGATCCGTGTGCCGAGTTGGATCAGCCTGGGGTTGTTGATCTGGCTGGTGATCAGTCCGAATTGGGTGTTGGTCAATGTCGTGTTGGGCGGGCCAAAATACGCGGTATTCGTGGCATTGAGCGCCTCCGCGCGGAACTGTGCCCGCATCCGCTCTTTGATGGAGAACGTCTTGAAGAGGGACAGATCCCAGTTGAATAATCCGGGGCCGCGCACATTGAGAAACCGGCTGACGTTGCCGAACGTGAATTGCGGAGCCTGGGAGAATGCGGCCGGGTTGAGCCATCCGTTGATGCGGGCGGAGCCGGACAACGAAGAAATAAATAGACCGAAAATTACAAGTCGCATGGCAGTCTCGCGAAAGTCTGAAAATGAGGCTCAGAAACTGCAACTTGGGGCGGGGTTAGAGGCCGAAATGGCCCTCCGGACATGGGAGACAGAACCCCGGACGTGGAAATATGAGCGCCTGAAGTAGCGTTAGCTACTATCTCTATAGACTATAGTATGATTGCGATGTCGAGTCAATAGGCAAGCGGACAAACGGGCATGGATTCGCATTCAAGGGAAATTCCTTGAACTGCTGGAGTGGCGGGGCGCGAAGCCAAGACTCTGGTTCACGTTGTCGCGCTTCAACCGCACGAGCTGTATTGCCTCGGCCCGCCGAAGTTTCTGTTTCGAAAATCAGCAGTTCCGGATGGTTGCGTTTGAGAACGTCGCCTGCTTTCTCGAATCCGATAACCTTTGTTATCGTCAGCGATCCGCGCTCGCGGCCGAGCCGCTTGTCAGCATAAGAGCTTTAATTGCCCGGTGTCTGCCAGACAATCGATTTTGCCTCTGCACTCGCGGGCGCGTTGTGCGGATCGTCAACTTGGTAGTAGATCGTAACGATCTTTCCGTTGGGAAGTTGAATGGAACTCGGATAGCCACAATCGGTGCTCGCGGCATCATTCGCCAGGACAATCTTTGACCGATCGTCCCAGGTCTTACCTTTGTCGTGACTGATGATTGCTTCTACGCCGAAAGGCTTGTTTCGCTGGCCATAGGTAAGAAGAACATCTCCGTTTTTGAGCCGGATAAGGTCGCCCGGGTGTTCTTTGTCTCGGGTTATTTCTACCGGCGCGCTCCAGGTGCGCCCTCCGTCTTTTGAGAAGGCAGTTGCCAGATGTCCGCCGGTTTCCGATCGCAACACCGCCACGACCGAGCCGTCGAGAAGGGCGAGCAATCCCGTTTCGTTGTAATGTTCACCAATAAGGGCCGGCTCACTCCATGTCTTGCCGCCGTCGTGGGAGCGAAATACATATTCCTGATTTCCCCGCGCATCCGGGAATTGGTAGTAAACGGACATCAGCACAGTGCCGTTTGGAAGCTGCACAATTTTCCCGTAAGGCGAGAGGCTCCCGCCATCCTTCTGCAGCGCGTGCGTGCTCTCGCTGATTTCCGGCTTTGTCCAGGTCTTGCCGCCATCACTCGAGCGCATGACGTAGACGCCCTCGGCCTTGCGTTCGGCAGGACTGGTGGACAACTTCAATCCGCTCGAATCATATCCATGCAAGATCGCGTACGCCAAAATGATGTCGCCGTTCTTGAGCTGGCCGAGAGCAGGATTGCGATCGTCTTGCGGCCCGTCTACAACCGTTTGCGGCGTCGACCAGGTTTTCCCGTCGTCCTTCGACATGACGATGTCGAGCCGGCCTTTTACGCCGATATGCGGCGCGCCGCCACGGAGCACCGCCAGCAGTTCGCCATTTTTTAGACGGATCAGCACCGGGAAGTAGCCGCCGCCGCTGACGACAGTGATAGCTTGCCCAAGAAGACACAACACACCAGGGACGAAAAGTAAAAACAACTTCTTCATAAGGTTATTGAGCGGAAGTATTCAATTCGCGGAAGCGCTTCATCGCGGACGCGGCCTTCTCCGGCTGCCCCATCTTTTTGTAAACCAGCCCTAGTTGATACAACGCCGCGGAGTTATCCGGACGCAATGTCACTGCACGTTCCAGATGGCCGATGGCTGCCCTCATATCGCCGCGCTGATTCGCAATCTTACCTAAATTCAGTTGCGCTTCGGCATCCTCGGGATCGAGCACAAGCGCACGCCGGAATAACGTCTCCGCCGTGGACGGTTGCTGGAGCTTGAGCCAATTTCTTCCCTGCTTGACGAGGTACGAAGCACTTTCGGGATCCAGCTTCGAAGCCGCTTCATACTCGGTAGTCGACTTATCGTAGGAAGCGGCGGCAAAATATAAGTCGCCGAGAGCCGCGCGAAGATCGGCCGCGGCAGGCTCAAGCCGGACCGCGGTTTGATAGTTGTCGCCCGCTTCCTGGTCCTTTCCGATGGCATAGTAGGCGACTCCCAACGCTGCATATAGCTCCGCGCAATTCGGGTTGCTTCGAATACCTGAATTCAAGCGGCGAATTGCCTCAGATGTCGATCCCTCTTGGATCAAGGCGATGGAAAGATCGTAAAGAAATGCGGTATTTTCAGGATCGATGGCCAGCGCTCGTTCGAGATTCCGGATCGCCTCGGAGTTGTTCCCCAGCTCGCGATGGTTCGATCCAAGCAGCGCGAAATAACCAGCGTCACGCGCTGCGTCGCCAATTTGTTTCAGAACCTGAAGACTCTGTTCGTATTCGCCAAGACGATAGAGCGCAAGCGACAGGTTGTAGCGAAGAGCATCGGCATTCTGCGCACGCGGGTCTAGCTTCAGGGCACGCCGAAATTCGCTCGCGGCGAACTGAGAATCTGCCAGTTGGAGGGCATTCAAGCCCAGGTTCGCGTGGGCCGGAGCGTAGTCGTTCCTCAGCGCAAGCGCTTTGCGAAAGTAAGTGCTGGCTTCTTTGTGCTTCCCTTGCCGATCGAGGGCCACGCCCATCAAATTCTGCACCTCAACGAGCTTCGGATTCACCTGCAGGGCTTGCATAAACTGCCGTTCGGCCTGCTCAAGTTTTCCCGCGTCCAGAAAAGCGATGCCCCTATCGGCGATCGCCTCCGGTGTTTCACAACTGGCGCCGGAGGCCAGCAGCCAGATAAGTGCGATGGATGTGGCAAGAGCCCGCACTCAGGCGCTACCAATACAACTTCATCCCGAGTTGATTCAACCGGGGCGCCGAGGCGCTGAACGTGCGTCCGAAATTCGGGTTGTCAACAGCCGCGGTCGGGTTCGCAAAATTTGCATGATTCAGAGCGTTGAACGACTCGAAGCGAAACTCGAGGCGGAAGCGTTCATTCACCGGAATATCTTTTCTCACCGACAGGTCGAAGTTCGTAAAGCCGTTGCCCTGTAAAGTGTTCGGCCCCGCGTTTCCAAAGCGCGGCGGCTGCGTTACGTGTTTGGCCGTATTTCCAGGCCAATCGAAATCCGCCACCGACCAGCGAGGGCTATCCACGCCACTCCCAGTCAAAAGCGGATTGCCTAACAAATCGGCGCGGCAGGTTATCTGGAAGCCGTTATTACAGTTTTGCACTCCCACCGTGGGGCTGAAGTACATTCCATCCGCGGCTGTGATGATTCCGTTGATTGTCCAGCCGTTGATGAGCCTGTCGACGAATCCATGAGCGCCGCTGGCAATGAGCTTGCCTGAACCAAACGGCAATTCGTAACTAAACGTTCCGACAAATCGGTGCGGCACATCGTCCGACGTGGGCCCGTTTTCGAGTCTGAGATTCAGCGGATTCTGCACTGCAGCGTTCGTTCCGGAAGCCATGATGCCGCCGCCGACCGTGAGCGCTTTGCTGTAGGTATACGCCGCCTTGAATGTGAGCCCGTGCGATAAACGCTTTTCAGCCGAAAGCAGCAGTGCGTTGTAGTTCGCTCCCGCGCCGCTGCTGAACCCGTAAACGCGGCCCCATTTCGGATAGGGAACGCGAGTCGAAAGAGCGCTGGTCCCCGGAGTCGTGGCATTGTAATCGAACAGATTATTCAGATGCGTGGTTTTCGATCCCAGGTACTGCCCTTCTAAGAGGAAGGTCTTACCCACCTGTCGAGCGACACTAAAACTCCACTGCTGCGTATAAGCGTTCAAGAAATGGCTCTCGGGACCAGACAGAAGTCCGAAGGTTGCAGTTTTTAAGGCTTGGTCCGCCGGTACGCCAACCTGGCCTGAATAGGTCAGCGTTGGTTTGTTCACCGCGGAGCTATAGTTTGTCCAGAATTGTGAGGGCGGGCCAGTCTGCGCGTTCTGCACTATGTTGATGATCGCGGGTGAGGCATAGTACCAGCCGTAGCCGCCGCGCACCACCGTCGATTCATTCTTAAATGGCCGCCATGCAAATCCAAACCTGGGCGCAAGATTGTTTTTGTCGGGAGTGAACTCTGAATTGCGATCGAGCAAGCCAACCGGTAAGTCGGGCCGGTTGGCCTGATACCAGGGCAACGCAGTCGTGTTCTGTTGTGGAAATCGCAAGCCGCCGAGCACCGGATCGAAGACCGGCGTCAAGCCGCTGAGCTCCGTCGGCGGCGAATAGTATTCGTATCGCAGACCGATGTTCACTGTCAGCGAAGGCGAGACCTTCCAATCGTCGAGCACATAGTAGGCTTGGCTCGTTGCCCGGAAACGGCCCGGTTGATTCGGAGACAACACCAGCGTCTCGGAAGAAGGATCGCCGAGTAAGAAATCCGCGTATCCGTCGCCGGAGAATTGTCCCGAGAACGTATAAGCATTATTCTGGTGCGTGGCAAGCGCCGCATCGGCGCGAATTCGCCGGATGTCCACGCCGGCTTTTACGCTGTGGGATCCATGAATCCACGTGACGCCGTCGTACCACTGGAACGTGTTTACCGTAAGAAACCACGGCTGGCCTTCCGAGAGGCCAGTGATCGCGGAACTTCCGATACCGATGGTCTCGGGAAAGCCTGAGTTCGGGCCGCTCGTGGCGGCGAATGGAATGCCGGCGTTCGCCGCAATCGGGTTTCCGGTATTCTGACCGGCGGTCCGGTTTACGGTCCGGCTGTAGCTAAAGTGCGCTTCGTTCAGTAACGACGGCGTGATAGCGCTGGTCAAACTCAGCACGCTGTTTTGGAATCGCTGTGGTTGCTTCTGGCCACCCACTGTAGGAAATGTCAGCGGAATATATCTGTCGTTACTCTGGCTGCCATAGCGGCCCATCAGGTTTTCGCCTGAGGTGATGTTGTGGTCGACCTTGATGAGGTAATTGTTCGAATCGTTCACGGCGGCGAGGTTATTGCTGTAATTCTGCGTTGGATTGGCGGCGTTTGGCTCCGGATAAAACTTCGTAAGAGCCGCCGAGATGGGACTTATTTTCGATGTTGGAATCAGGTTGCCGGCGAACTGTTGACCGTTAGACGGATCGATGAGTTTCTTCGTGAATGCCGACAAATCGCCAGTCCGCTGCGCATCGGTTGGGACGTTGCCCGTTGCGAACTGTCCTTGGCGAATGCGTGCCAGATCGAAGTCCCCAAAGAAAAAGGTTCGGTTCTTGATGATGGGGCCGCCGCCCGCCACGCCAAACTGATTCTGGTGCAGCGCGGCAATTTGCTGGTTAGGCTTCAGGAAAAAATTTCGTGCGTCGAATGCGTTATTCCGCACAAACTCCCACGCGGCTCCGTGGAATGCGTTAGTGCCCGATTTGGTGACCACGTTCACAACTGCACCGCCGCCCGCGCCATATTCCGCCGAGTACTGACCGATCTGAATGCGAAATTCCTGTACCGAATCCACGCTCGGCGAAAGATTGTAGGTCTTGAAGAAGGCTTCGGTGTTATCCGCTCCGTCCAGCAGATAGTTGTTCTCCGCAGCCGGCATACCGGCCGCTGAGGGCGCAAAGCCTTTGTTGAGAATGCCGCCCTTTGCGTTGCTCGCGCCGCCCTCATCGATTCCCCCGGTCAGCAGCGTAAGTTGCATGAAGTTGCGGCCGTTCAGCGGCATATCCAGCACGCGCTTTTCGGTAATCACGCTACCCACTGTCGAGTTCTCGCTGTTCACCAAGGGCGCCGCGGAAGCGACCGTCACCGACTCGCTGACTTCGCCGACTTGCAACGTCACATTGACGCGGGCCTCCTGTGCTACTTGCAGCACAATGCCGGAAAGGACTTGGCGCTTGAACCCAGCTTGCTCGACTTCCAGACGATATTCACCAGGGTTGAGGGCCGGAATCGTGTAAGTGCCATCGGCATTTGAAGGCGCTTCGTGCGACAAGTTAGTTCCGGTGTTGATCGCCTTTACTTTCGCGCCGGCGACGGTAGCTCCGGTTGGGTCGGTTACGATACCGGTGAGTGTGGCGTCGGTTACTTGTGCCGCTGCCACAAACACACTCGCTACAGCAAGAGTTAGAAATCTCAGTACGGGCAGGAGTTTGGAAGACATTAGCTATTGATCCCCTTGTCGCGGTCTGTCCGCGAGTATAGCGGCGTTTTGAGATGCCCGGACCGGCGAGACCTGGAAGAAGAATCTTTAGTCCAGCCGATTGGACAGGCCGTCCTCAAGGGTTGAGATACATTCCCATCCATGCCCAGCTCAACGCATAGAAGGACTGCGACGAGGTGTGAGGAAGATCGGGATACCACGCCAGCGTTTTTATGGCGGGCACCGCGTCGAAGACGGAACGAATCGCGCTAGCGGGACAGATCTGGTCCTTCCCTCCCGCGCTGATCAATGTGGGGGCATGAATGTTTGGGGCAAGCCGCAAAGGATCAAAGTAGTCGAGCGTACTCCATGCGTCCGGACGATTCGCATTTGCTTTGTTGAGCAGTGTGTTGACTAACGAACCTGAAATAGCGGCGGCCTCTCGCATGTTACACAAGCAGGGAAGATGCGCGACGGCGGCGCGAACTCGGGGATCGAGCGCGGCCACTGCCAGAGCAATACCGCCTCCCTGGCTCGTTCCCATAATGGCGATGCGCCGCGGGTCGACCTCGGGGCGGCTGACTAGAAAATCAATCCCGCGGAGCATGTCCGCATAGGCTCCCTCGTAGTAGTAGCCCTGTGGGCGGTCAATACCCCAAGTCAGTTTCTCTGGTCCATCGATCTTCCAGAGTTCCTCCGATTCGCCTTGAGAGCGCGGGTACACCTGAAGGATCACATAACCGCGTTGGCATTCGTCGAGCATGACGCCTTGTTGAGAACCGCCGTATCCGGGAGCCGTGACGATGGCTGGAAGCGGTTGCGCGGGGGATTCTCCTCGAACTGGAATAGCAAGATTGGCGCGAAACCGGACGCCATGCAATCCGCGAAGCGTCACTCGAAATTTTCTGTACGGCAGAGGATCCTTCGACGGCTCTACGACGGCGTCCATCGGTTCGGCAGATAGCTGCTGCAGAGTAGAGCGCCAGAAATCGGCGATCTGAGACGCGGCCGGGGCAAACATACTCGCACTGATGAATAGACCCACAGCCAGCGGCAACATAACTACTCCGGCAACTTTCCTTCAAGCACTCGCGGTGTGCGGCTCCGATTCTTATCTTCGCCGCCGACGCCCCAAATCGCTCTGCCTCGTGCCAACATCTCCGTTCCCATGACCGGGAAAGGTAAGGAGGCGACGGGCGTGTATCGATCGGCTTCGATGTCATAGCGATAAGTTGCCGCGGAAAAACCACGTGCATCGTATCCGCCCGCTAGCAGTATGTATCGCTCGTCGATCGCGACAGCGCTCATACCTCGAATTGCCGCCGGCAGAAGATGCAAGGCCGTCCAGCGATTCGTGAGCGGGTCGAAACGATAGGCTTCATCGCGATTGCGCACTCCGGCGGGCGAGACCGTGGAACACCCGCCGAACAGATAGATCTGATCCCGAATCGCTGCGATTGCGAAGATCGCCACCGGCCCTTGCGGCATCTCACTCACTTTTTCCCACGTCCCTGCTGTATTGCGCCGCAAGATCAAGTTGCTGCAGCCGCCCAACTCCGCCGTGGCACATCCGCCAAATAAATAGGCACGTCCCCTGACGATTGCTGCCTTGGCAAAAACGCCCGCCGCCGGCAGCACTCCTGATGCGGCCCATTCACGCTGTCCCGCGTTCAAACGCCAGCACTTCCGCGAAGCGCCGTGTTCATTCAATCCGCCTAGTAACTCGAGCGAGTGGTCCGTGCGTAGATACGCGCCATACGCAAGCGCTTCCGGCAGAACCGGCCCTTCGTTCCAACTGTCGTTGTCTAAATCGTAGAGGAAGGTTTCGCGCAGCCACAATTTCGCTTGGTTTCGCCAGGTTGTTCCACCCGCATATACGAGTCTGTTCGCAATCGCGGCGAAGGCTCCGCCCGAAACTCCTTCCGGCAAGGGCCGTCGATCGTGCCACATAATGGCGGGCGCTACCGACGCCAGAAGCGTTGCGGCAGAGAGTACACGCATGCAAGAACTCTAACGCGCTTCGCGTGCCGTACCGCCGGCGGCAATGGGATCTATCCATAACGTTGGACAGCGCCGCACCCGGGTCCATGCGGCCATTTGGAATACCGGCCGGCGTGAGATATCGTAAAGCGACGAACTTACTTCTTCTCTTTTTGCTTCCAATATTTGCCCTGGCGCGGTTACCCGAAGCGCAGTTGCAGGATTTGACTTTGGGCGCTCAGCTAGCCAGAACTGGGCAATATCGGGAAGGACTGCGTGTCGCATCGGATGCCACGAAACGGTTCCCGAGCGATGCACGAGTGTTTCAAATGCTCGGCTATTTTCAAACCAAGCTCCAGTTGAATCGCGACGCCGTTCGATCGTATGCGCGAGCGCTGCAACTCGATCCTGCGTCGCCAGAAGCGAGCGTGGGGCTCGGAACTGCGCAATTTTCAGCGGGATTAGAGGACGAGGCGATCCGAACCCTCGAACGGGGAATTGCGCAATTTCCGGACGATGCCACGCATTATCAGGCCTTAGGCGTCGTTCTACTGCGCGTCGGGGAACAGGGCCGGGACACCAAAGCGCGCGCCCAGTCTATGTTCGAGAAGTCGCTTCGCATCGATAACGCTCTAGCGGAAGCTCACTACGAACTCGGCGCCATGGCGCTCCAAGCGGACGACATCCGTTCGGCCGAGAATCACCTGCTCGCGGCGGAGCGCAGCGCTCCCAATGACAGCCGCATTCACTTTGCTCTCGCCCGGCTCTATCGAAGGCAGGGCAACGCGCAAGCGGCAGACCAGGAAATGAAAGCCTTTCTCTCCGCGAAATGAATTGGCTTGCGCTTCTCTTTTATAGTGCTGCCGCCGCCCCACTATTTGTGGACGTAACCGCATCGTCGGGCATCTCGTGGCGTCATTCGAACGATCAGTCGCCGGATCACTATTTGGTCGAAAGCACGACGGGTGGCGCCGGGTTTTTCGATTTTGATAACGACGGACGACTGGATATTTTCCTGGTCAACGGTCGTGGCGCACAGCCCGTACACTGCGCGCTGTACCGCAACCTTGGTTCTGGAAAGTTCGTCGATGTCGCACGGAGCGCCGGCGTTGCCGAAATACCGTTCTATGGGATGGGAATTGCCGCGGCCGATTATGACAATGACGGCTTCACCGATTTTTATGTGAGTGGATACCCGGCCGGCGCGTTGTTCCATAACAACGGCAATGGCACATTCACAAACGTTACGGCCAAGGCGGGAGTGCAAAACGAGGGCGAATGGGGTGCAAGCGCGGCCTGGTTCGACTACGATCGCGACGGCCAGCTTGACCTCTTCGTCGCCAACTACGTGCAATTCTCCTATGCCGACAAGAAGCATTGCCTGTTTGGCGCGCAGCCTACCTATTGCGCGCAAACGGAATACCAAGGAAGCGTCTCCCGCCTCTATCACAACAACGGAGACGGAACGTTCAGCGACGTTACCGTGCAAGCCGGGATTGGAAATCTGGCAGGGCGGGGACTGGGCGTCGTCGCGGTAGATGCAGATGGAGACGGCTGGCCGGACTTGTTTGTTGCGCGCGACGCTTCGCCAAATTTACTCCTTATCAATCAGCATGACGGGACTTTTCGCGACGCGGGACTCGAAAAGGAGATCGCCTATAACGCCGACGGAGTCGCGCGATCGGGCATGGGTGTGGACGCCGGAGATCTCAATGGAGACGGCCTTCCCGATTTTGCCGTGACTAACTTCGACCACGAATACCATGCTCTGTATCTGAGCAATCCTGGGGGCGCCTATAAGGAGGCTACCGTTTCTTCCGGACTGGCCCGGCTCACGCGGCCCTACGTCGGTTGGGGCCTGAAATTCGTCGATTTCGATAACGACGGCGCACTCGATTTGCTGATTGCAAACGGCCACCTACATGAGCAAATCAACATGTCGAATCGCGAAGTCAACTATCGCGAGCCGATCCTATTCCTCGAGAACGACGGCACAGGCAGATTTCATCGCGTCGAAATTCCAGGCAATCCGATTCTCGGAAGAGGATTGGCTTCGGGAGACTTCGATAATGACGGATTTCCTGATGCTGTCGTGATGAACCTGAACGATCGTCCAGTCCTGTTGCATAACTCCGCGGCGAGCGGGCACTCCTGGGTTGGCATAAAATTGCAGGGCCCGCGAAGCAATCGCGATGCAATTGGCGCCCGCCTCACGTTGCGGTCGTCCAACGGGACGATGACTCGTTGGGTCGTGGGCGGCGGAAGCTTTCTCTCGAGCAACGATCGACGAATCGTCTTTGGCCTGCGTTCGAGCCGCGCTGCAGGTACGCTCGACATTCTCTGGCCCAATCAGATGAAGCAAACCGTATCGAATCTCAAACTCAACTTGTACAACACGATTATTGAACCCGCCGAGGAGGGCGGAAAGTAGCCATGATGCCGAGATTCTTGTCCACTCGTAGGGATTTGCTGGGCGCCGCGGCATGCTTGCCGTTTGTCAAATCCGCGGGCGCGCAGACGCCGAAACCGCAAGTCAAAGTGCTCCCTATCGAATTCGGTTCTGAGAAAATGGTCTTCTGCGACTGGTGGTTTGTCGAAGCCGGTTATGGCCTCGCGTTCACTCCCGCGCAGCAGGAAGCAAATCATGCGCGGCCTGTGTTCATGCCGTACGGTGTTCGGCTGCGGCCCGGAAAACCGATCCTTTCGGAGAAGCCAATCCTTGTGCCGGATGTGCCCACCGACGGGATCACGATGGGCGCGTACTGCACGCTTCTTAAGGACGGAGGTAAATACCGCCTCTGGTACGAGAGCTACCAGCCATCGGCAAAGGGCGACGCCGATGCCAATATCTGTTACGCCGAATCAGACGATGGATTTTCCTGGACGAAGAAAAATGTCGTGTACAACAACGGACATGGTGCAACCATCTTCATCGATCCCATCGCTAAGTCGGATGAACGTTATAAGATGATCCACCTGGATCGTGCTCCGCTTCAGATCGTGAACGGCAAACGGATCAACGCGTTTCTATTCGACGCGGTTTCCCCTGATGGCATTCATTGGAAGCGCCTTCCAGAGCCGGTGATCAAGCACACCAGCGACACGCAGTCCGTCGCCGCCTATGACCCCGCGTTGAAGAAGTATGTCGCATACTTGCGCGCCTGGGAACCGCAGACTCGGGCAGGCTACGGCGGCCGGCGCATTCTTGTGCGGACTGAGTCTTCTGAGTTTGGTAACTTCCCGGAACCGGTGCCGGTGATGGCTCTAGGAGCCGCGGACCCGCCCGACGCCGATATCTACACCAGCGCGTATCAGCGATGGCCCGGAGCCGCGAAAGCCTATCTGATGATTCCCGCCATCTACCATCACTCGAGCGACACCGTGGATCTCCGCTTAGCGGTCAGCCACGATGGGCTGCGCTGGGACCTATTACGAGAGGCCCCGTTTATTCCGGTCGGCGAATCCGGGTCCGGATACGAAGGCACCATCTATGCGGGCTGCGGCATCGTGCCCGTCGGCAAGGGCATGTGGGGCTTCCCGGTCGCCCGCAACCATCGCACACACAATATGAAGTTTGAGCCGACTCCACAACGCCCAAGGCAGGGGAGTTTGTGGCTCGCCATGTTGCGGGAAGACGGATTCATGAGCGTGGAAGCGGAAAACGAGGGAGAGTTCTGGACACAGCCGGCGACATTTTCCGGATCCAGAATGTTGCTCAATTCCTGGGGTTTGACAGGAGGCCGCGTGTCGATAGAGCTAGCCGATGAAAACGGGAAAGCTTTCCCGGGCTATTCGCTGGCCGACTGCGATGGCCTGTCGGGAGAGCAACTCTGGTCCCCGATGGCTTGGGGCGGCAAAACCGATGTGAGCGGCTTCGAAGGAAAGCTCGTCCGAATTCGCTTTGCACTAAACCGCGTTCGCGTACACGGATTTCAATTCGCTTCCTGATCTAGAATTCGTACCGAAATGCGGCCTGCATGGTGCGCGGGCCGCCCGCCAGACTGGAGATCACGCCAATGGTCGGCGAGCCGAACGAAGCGCCCGGCAATCCGAGCTCAACGTGATTTAGCAGATTACTACCTTCCATCCGGAAAACGAGATGGTGACCTTCCCAGGGAAGCAGCACTCGTTTTTGAAGAGCCAAATCCAGATTGGTCAAGCCCGGACCGCGAACAGTGTTTTTGCCCGCATTGCCCCACGTATAAGCTGCTGGCGCCTGGAAAGCGCTGGTATTGAACCATCGCGAGATGGTCCGCTGGTCTGACGGAAGATTGGGGTCGCCGATGGCGTCGGGACGGTCTCCGGTTCCTACGGTTTGCCCCACATTCAGTACGCCACCCGGGAAGTTCACAGTGAACGGAAAGCCCGATTGCAGCGTAAAGATCCCGGAAACATCCCAATTCGCAAGTACCGCGCGCGCAACTTTAGGCAGGCCTTGCGGCGCCGGTATCTGGTACACCCAAGACGTTACCCAACGCCTCGGAATGTCATAGTCCAGAGGCCCGTAGTCATAGAAGACGTTGTAGCGATTCGTGATCTGCTGATCGCTGCCAGTATTGAATCCCAAAGCCTTCGAATAAGTGAATACTGGCAGCGATCAGCAGATCACGAAATTGTTAGTGGAAACCGAAAACGTCATGCCGTTATAGTTACTCGTCGCGTACGGCACGTAAAAATAAAAAGAACCGATATTTGGATACGGCTGGCGTTGAACGAGCGAGCCGGGTCCGGGCTGCGCGACCTGATTGCCCGATTCCAGCGTGGGGAAGTGCAGCGAGCGCTGCCCGACATAGCCGAGATCAACCAGCCACTCTTTGCTGAAACTCCATTGCAGATTCGCGTTGTACTTTTCCGAATAAGGATCGGGCCGATTCAGCGGTCCGTAGTATGCCCCAAAAGACGGCGACGCGAGCACATTGTAGATACCGCCACCGGGAAAGCCGGAAGCGACCGAAATGGGAGTCCGTACATCGCCGGTCTGAGTGAAATCGAAGAAAAATGGATTTCCGTCGGTGCCTTGATTGTTGAAAGTATTGTTCGATGTCGGCGCATAAAAGAGGCCGTAGCCGGCTCGAAACGAGACATTTTGTGTAGCCGCGTAAGCCAGGCCAATACGCGGCGAGATGTCCTTGTAATTGGCATGCCGCATTACCTGATCGAGTGGCACGTAAGCCCAGCCGGGCGGAAGAGTGCCATTCGGCAGGCCCAAGGTATTCGCGACGACCGACCGCGAACTTTCCGGAAGCAAACGGGTTCCCGTTGCGAGATCCAGGTTCGCGTAGCGATCTTGATTTTCGTGATAGGGCTGGAAAAAGTCGTATCGGATTCCAAGGTTCACCGTCAGTTTCGGAGCGATTCTCCAATCGTCCTGCGCGAAACCGCTAGCCGTGTATGCTCCAATGCGAACGGCATCGAAGGCGTATTGCGTAGTCAGTGAACTGGCGAGCCCCAGCAGCATATCCGCCACGCCGTTCCTCGGTGATGCGACCGACTGGCCTACGACCTGGGTGGTGTAACTGCCGCTAAAGCTTAAAATGCCGCCCCCGCTGCGTATTTGAAAACGATCTTCGTGAATGCGGTCGACTTCTCCTCCGATCTTGATTGAGTGCGTGCCTTTCTGCCACGTCACTGCGTCCAAGACCTGGTACGTGTTCTCCACAAGTTGGAATGGCGGCGGAAAGACTTGGATCGGCCGCGTAGGAGCGGTAGTGCTCAGATTCGTCACGTTCACCGTCGGGAATCCATAACCAAAGGGAAGCGTGTGCCATCCGGGAATGTTGTATTGATCGATAACATTGTCAGTGTTAAAGAGCGTCACCGGAAAATTCAATCGGTTATAGGAAATCCGAGCTTCGTTCACTAGCCGCGGGCTGAGTATCTTCGTATAAGTGATCCCGGCATTGTCTCCATTGATGTTATCCGCCACGCCCAGCCGCCCGTCTGGAAATTCGCCCGAGTTGGTCAACTGCCGCCGTTGCCGCGAATAGTGGAGCGACACTGTATCCGCCTGCGTAAGATTGAAGTCACCTTTGGCATTCACCGAGTTCTGCGTTTCGTTCGAGCGTTGGATCGCCAGGTAGTTGAACGAGCCAGGCGTGCCATTCGAGAAATTCGGCGCGGGGTAATAACTCAGCAACCCGGAACCCGCCGCACTGATCTGTGCAACCGGAATGCGGTTGCTTGCAAAGGGATTACGTACGATCTGGCTGGGATTATTCGGGTCGGCATGTGCCGTCGCGGGGTCATAAATCGTGAAGCCGGCATGGCTGAAGTCGCCCGCTATCTGCGCGGTTGTCGGCACAATGTATTGGTTCACCGTTGAACTCGGACGTCGAATGCCTTCATAGTTGGCGAACCAGAAGATCTTGTCTTTCTTGAGTGGTCCGCCTGCTCCGCCGCCAAACTGGTTTCTCCGGAGGGCCTGTTTCGCTGGGTTTGTTCCGGTGAAATCGAACGGGCGCGCATTTAGTAAGTCATTCTGAAGATAGTCATAGCCGAACCCATGAATTTGGTTGGTCCCGGATTTGAGAGCCATGTTGATCAGGCCGCCCGCGCCACGCCCGAATTCCGCCGAGTATTGGCTGGTCTGCACCGCAAACTCTTGCACCGCATCGATCGGCGGAAGAATCGCGATCGTGCCGCTAAATTCCATATTGTCGGAAACGCCGTCGATGATGAAATTGTTAGCCTCTGCCGGGGCGCCATTGACGATAATCTCGGCACCGGAGATGCCAGCCTGACGCCCTCCCGGATTTCCTCCGTTGGTGCCCGCGCTCAAACTCGCCACGTTCAATAGATTTCTACTGACGATCGGCAGATTTTGCAGCTCATGCCGTGAAATCACGTTGTTGACTTCGGCCGATCCAGTGCGAACCAGTGGCGAAGAGGCCTCTACTTTGATCGTTTGTGAAACGTCGCCAATTTCAAGCTGAGCGTCCACCCGGATTTGCGCCTTGACGGTGATCGTGACCGCCGGATGTTGCAGCGTCTTAAAACCTTGCGCCTGCACTGACAAAACATAGGAGCCGAGATCCACATCGGGCAGGCCGTACTCGCCGGATTCGTTTGTCGTCGTGGTTCGGCTCGCGCCACGCTCGACGCTCGTAATCGTCACAATAGCGCCGGGCACAACGCTCCCCGATCGGTCCGTAACAGTTCCGAAAATTCTGCCGAAGGTAGCCTGCGCCTGCAGGCCAACCGCGCCGGCCAATAGAGCGAACAATAAATAGCACTGCCGTCGAGTGAACACAATCATGCCCTCAGACCTATTAATAGGGCCTGCGGTGGGACTATCAAACCCCCGCAACCTGCATTCGGGTCTTGTAGTCCCACCAGTTGGACAGGTGATCCGTCATCGGTAAACTGTTGACAGTTGTCTGTCTGTTATGTACGATTGGCTATTCCGCCGATGAACAGGCTGCCCCAGCTCAAGCCCGTTTCCATGCGAGAAAGCGTGGGCGACGCGGTTCGGAAGGCTCTCTACGATCGCCGCTTCCTCGCCGGCGAACCGCTATCCGAAGCCGGCCTGGCGGCGGAAATGGGTATTAGCCGAGGCCCTGTCCGTGAGGCCTTACTCGGTCTTGTGCAAGAAGGTTTGCTGACACATTCGCCGAACCGGGGATTTGCCGTGGTGAAATTCACCCAAGGAGATCTCAAAGAGATCAACGAGGTGAGGCTTCCGCTTGAGACCACCGCTCTGACACTTGCCAAGCCAAAGATGTCGCAAACGGACCTTCTCAAGCTATCGGAATTGAAACGCCAGATAGTCGATAGCTACGCTGCCGGCGAGGTGCTCGCGTGCAGCCGCTTCGACATGGCATTTCACAGCCTGATTTGGCAGCGCACTGGAAATGGCAAGCTGGCGGCGGCGCTCAAGACGCTGCTGGCATCATTCTTCGCATACGGCCCGCTATTCAACGTCGGCCGCCCGGAACTGACTCCGAAACTGCTCGACGAGGAGCACCAGTATTTCATTCACTTTTTGAGTGGAGCGGGAAAACGAAACGCCGAGGCGTGCGTCCGCTTTCACTTAGGACTCTAACCCATGCCGCGATTCTCTGTTGAATCTGAACAGATTTCACGAAGGAGAATATCTTGCCAGCTATCAAGACTCGCACTGTTCCGTCGTTAGACAAGGCGCTCTGTATTTTGGAGTTGCTGACGCAATCCCGCGCCGGCCTCACACTGCCCGATTTGGTCGGGCAATCGGGTCTCGCGAAGAGCTCGGTCCATTACCTGCTTGTGACACTCGAGCGCCGCGGCTATGTCCACCGCAATGAGCGAGCGGGCCGTTACTTATTAGGCACAAAGCTATTCAGTCTCGCCAATTCAGCGCTCAAAGGGCTAGAACTGCGTCAGAAATGCGCCCCGCACCTGGCTACGCTGCGGATGAGAACCGGCCTGACCGTTCATCTAGCCATCTTCGAACAAAACGAGGCGGTCTTGATTTCGAAACACGACGGGCAAGGCGGCTCAAAGACGGCGACTTGGCTTGGAAAGCGAATGGAAGTGCATTGTACCGGTTTGGGTAAGGCGCTGATTGCATTCCTTCCGGAGACGGAAATCAGTGCCATCATTCAGGCGCACGGCCTGTGCCGCCACAACGAGAATACGATCTCGAGTCCCAAGCGATTTCGCGAGGAGCTCGAGCGGGTAGCGCGCATGGGTTATGCCGTCGACGACGAAGAAGATGAATTGGGAATGCGCTGCCTCGGTGTTCCCGTGTTCGCGCCCGGCCGTCGCCCGGTGGCCGCCGTGAGCATTGCGGGCACCACCTCGGAGATCGTGCCGGAGAATATTTCGTATCTAGTGACTGAACTCAAGCGCACGGCGAGCCGGATTGCCACCGCCACCACTGGCCTGTTCTCAATCGCTGACGGCGTCCTCGCGGCTTCTTAGTCTTTTCTGGCATTCGAGAAATACATCCTCTCGCACTCGTTCATACGGAGACAATAAGCGCAGCGGCATCGGAAGTCCACCGAGCCGAACCAGAGCTTTATCGTAAGCTCCGTCCATCAGCGGCTCTCGTAACATTGGTCCGATGACGTCATAGACGGCCGACAAATATTCCTTTTGCGACTGGAACAAAGCCTCGATGCGGCCGGCGCGCGCATGTTCGAATAACTCCAGTGTCTTGGCGGGAAACAAAGGCGCGAAAGAACTCAGTAGCGAACATTCGCCATACAGGCAGCCGGTCGGAAACGATGCCTCCCCAAAGAAATGCTCTAGTTCCGGGACCTCCCGCATCAGGGCAGCGGTATGAGAAACGTCGGGACTCGTGTTCTTCGTCGCCGCCAGATTCGGAACCTCCTGGAGGACCTTCCGGTAATCCGCCGCCGTGAGCAAGCGCTTCGTGCGCAGCAAATTGTAGTGAAGAAATCGAGCGTCCGGATAAGCCAGACAAACATCCCTGAAGAAGCGGATCAATTCTCGATCGTTCAAAGCTCCCCAGCAGGGCAGAGAAATTTGAAATTCCCTAAAACCTAATTCGAACGCCACATCGATCCGTTCTCGAATCGCTAGCGTGGAAAGGCCAATCACGCCTACTTGAGGCAAGACACCGTCTGCGCGCGTCTCCTCATGAAACACCTGCGCGATCTGTCGAAAGCGGGCGGTATCCACCGCGTACCCTTCACCAGCCGTGCCAAAGATGTAGAGATGGTGAAATCCAAGCGCCAGAAACTTGCGCACTTCACTGCGGAAAATATCTTCGAGGAGGCAGTCATGCTCGTCCCACGGAATTTCGCAACTGACGAGAATACTCCTCAAGCCTTCCAAGCCCTCGCGAAAAAGCGCATCCAGTTTCCATGGAAAATCGCCTGCACGTCTTCATCTGTATAACCGCGCTCATTTAATAGCGGACCTAGCTTCTGAAGATCGGCGATCGTGTCCAGATCCTCTGGACACTGTTCGGCGCCAAAGCCGCCATCGAGATCGCTTCCGATCGCCACATGGCGCGTATTGCCGGCAAGCTGGCAGATGTGATCGACGTGGCGCACAACGTCCTCAAGCGTCACGCGAGAATTGGCCGGCCAGCCAGGCACGAGCATCCAGGCATCGAGGGCCGCACCAATTACGCCATCGCGTTCGATGAGCAAGCGAATCTGATCGTCCGTAAATTGACGTCCGTCCGGCGTGATACTTCGACAGTTATTGTGGCTGGCGAGTACGGGGCCGCCAAAAAGCTCGGCGGCTTCCCAAAAACTTTCATCAGCCAGATGCGTGAGGTCAAGGACGATGCCCAACTGCTCCATGACGCGCAGCAATTCGCGCCCCTGCGGAGTCAACCCGCCCGAACTACCGGTGCCGTGCGCATAGGCGCTAGGACCATAGTGGGCGAGACCCACGATGCGCAGCCCATCGTTAAACCAATCGACGGCATGATCCGGAGAGAGAATCGGGTCCGCGCCTTCCATACTCAGAATGAATCCGAAAGGCGCATCGAGCGGAGCATCTCGCCACTCGGTGCAGGATCGCTCGAGCGAAGGCCAGTCGCGCAACATGCGCCAGAAGCCGCGCCGCTCGAGCAGACGATAGTAGGCGAGCTGCCCTTGCGCGGTCGCGCAGGCAATCTCCTGAGTGCGAAAGTCGAGCGAAGACCGGCCATTCGGATTCGCACGCGCCAGCACGGTTGCGAATGCGATTCCGACTTGGCCGCGGCGCATTTCCGGAAATGAGACAACGCCGCGGCCGCGCCCCTTGCCCGTAATGCCGGCCTCCGAGGCGCGGATGTCGGCAACGGTTTTGGTCAGGTCGCGGTTCCATCCAAGCGCATTCCAGGAAAGATCGAGGTGCGCGTCAATAATCAGCAAGCTTCACCTCCAGAGCAGCGAGTGCATTCTCCAGATGCGAGACCGTGCGGGCCCCGCATAGCACCGAACTCACCGCGGGATGAGCTAGAACCCAGGCGATGGCCAATCGCACGGCCGGAATTCCGGTCTCGTCTTCCATCGCCCGCAGCCGCGCCAAGGCGGCAAAACTTTTCTCGTTGAAGTAAATATCGGCGTGCCCGGGTATAACGTGAAATCGCGAGCCGGCGGGAAGCGCCGAGCGATCTGCCGAATACTTGCCTGTCAGAAAACCCGCCGCCAGTGGGCTGTATGCCAGAAACCCAAGATTCTCCTGCGCGCAGAACGGCAACAGATCTTCTTCGGCATCGCGATTCGCGAGATTGCAGACGGCCTCTACCGCATCCAGACGCGGCGCGCTGGCGCGCGTTTGCGCAGCGTTAAAGTTACTGCAACCAATGAATCGCGTCAGGCCCGATCGTTTCACTTCGTCCATCGCTTCGAGCGCCTGCTCGAGCGGCGTGTTCGGGTCGAAGCCGTGAAAGAGGTATAGATCGAGGCGGTCCGTCCGCAGCCGCTCCAAGCTCGCCTCTAAAGCCTCGCGCACATGCTCGCGCGAGAAATTCGTAGTCACTTTGCTCACGAGAAAGATTTCGTCTCGCATTGAAGTCGCACGAAGCCAGCGGCCGATAATTTTCTCCGACGAGTGATACTCGCCACTTACTTCGCGCGTATCATTTACCTGCAACTGGTTGCGCCGGTAGTCGCGCGCCTGACCGCCGCCATACGCTTCGGCTGTGTCGAACAGACTGATTCCGTGCGAGATCGCATAGTCCATCAGCGTAAAAGAATCTGCCTGATCGATTTCACGGCCAAACGTGGCGCATCCCAGTCCGATCCGAGAAACTTCCACCCCGGTCCGTCCCAATTCCCGTTTGTCAATCATGGCCGCACTGGCACATGGTACGAAAGCGCTGGCGAACTATCCAAGCGGCACGAGCAAGAGCGTCCTCCCGGCTGGATGCACTCGAATACGCGCCATGTCAAACCTGTCTCGAGGCCCGGTTTTCCGTGTTAAGGTGAGGCGTCTTCACGCTTCTATGAACACCGATCCGATTGGAATCGCTGGCCTGGGCTTGCTCGGGCGTGGCATTGCTTCCTGCCTGCTCTCCCGTGGGTTTCAGGTAATTGCCTATACGACCGGCGAAGATACGCACGAGAGGGCCAGATCCTACGCTGCGAACGCAATGCGCGAAATGGTTGCGCACGCCGGGTTTCCGCCGTCGCTAGAACAGGAGTGGCCGGCGCGCTATCTCGAAGCGGCATCGCTTTCGGATTTTTCCCGATGCGGCTTTGTGATCGAAAGTGTGGTGGAAGATCCCGGCATCAAACAACAGGTCTTCGATGAAATCGAAGCCGCCGTCGGGCCGACCGTCCCGATCGCAAGCAATACGTCGGCAATTCCCATCACGCTGCTGCAGTCCAAGCGTAAGCATCCAGAGCGATTCCTCGGAATGCATTGGGCGGAACCGGCCTACGCCACTCGTTTTCTCGAACTGATCCGAGGCAAGCACACTTCCGACTCCGCACTTGCCGCAGCGATGGATTTGGCCCGGCGCGCTGGCAAAGAACCCGCCCTGGTCGAGCGTGATGTCCCAGGATTTATCGTCAATCGCCTCGGCTATGCGATGTACCGCGAAGCTTTTCATCTACTCGAAACCGGTGTCGCCGATGTCGACACCATCGATACTGCATTTCGTAATGCCTGCGGTCTCTGGGCGACCCTTTGTGGCCCCTTTCGCTGGATCGATATAACGGGCGGCCCGGCGCTGTATGCCAAGGCCATGCGGGGTGTCCTGCCGACGCTTTCGAACAGTCCCGAACTTCCTCAAACGCTCGAAAAGATGCTATGCGACGGTCGACGCTTCTATTCCTATCTGCCGGAAGATGCGGCGCACTGGGAAGCGTTGCTTCACAAACACGCGTGGGAAGTCTACCGATTGCAACAGCAATACCATCCGCTGCCTGAGGGTGAATAATGTCCCAAGACCATCTCGTAAAAGAATTCGAAAAGAATGGCTTTGCCGTTCTCGAAGATGTATTTTCGCCGCCGGAGATCGCGGCTGTTTCGAACGCCGTGGACTGCGTCATCGAGGGCAAGTCTTCCGATTTGCCAGAAACCGAGCTTGTATACGAACCGGATTCCTCGCCACGGCGCGTCCGCAACGCGTTTCGCCTGCATGTTTACGACAAGCAGTTTTTCGAAACCGCGAAGCACCCCAAACTGATCGGCCCATTGGACGCGATCCTCGGAAAGTCTCTGCGGCTCTATGGCAGCCAAGTGTTCGCGAAACCAGCACGTGTTGGAACGATTGTGCCAGCGCATCAGGACATGCCGTATTGGCCTTTCGAACCCTACGAATTGGTAAGCGCCTGGATCGCGCTCGACGATTCCACTATCCAAAACGGATGTGTCCGCTATGTCGCCGGCTCCCACAAACTCGGCATGCTTCCGCATGCGCCTTCCGGCGTGGTGGGTAACTCGCTCGGCTTAATGGAAGATGCTCGTGTCGCGGCGCTCGAAGAACGTCCCGTGGAAGTACGCCGCGGATCTGTCATCCTGCATCATTCTCTGACAGTACACCGCAGCGAAGCAAACCAGAGCGATAAGCCGCGCCGCGGCCTCATCTACGTATACATGTCCGAAAGAGTCCGCTTGACCGACCCAGCCCGCTTGAAAGGCCCCGCCGAATTCCCGCTGGTCAGTTAGCGCGATACCGGCTGCAAGATCGCGCTCCGAACCGCATTCACCGTTTCCTGAATCATCGCTTCCGTATGTGCCGTTGAAATCGACCACTGCTTCGTCGCCAGCGGAAACGGAAAGATGCCACGCTCGATCACCGCGCGCCGCATCGCCGTATCGGCCGCGAAGTCATGATGCTTGGCAATATCATGCCAATCCACCGGCGCATGATCCATAAAGTAGATGCAAAATGCCGAGCCCTGCCGCACGAGCGTCAACGGCACGCTAGCCTCTTTCCGTATCGATTCGAAACCTGTCTCGAATGCCTTACCGAGCTTCTCGAGCCTCCCGTACGCGTTCGCTTGCCCGTCGAGCAAGTATTCAATCGTCGCGATCGCCGCAGCCACCGGTACCGGATGCCCATTGTAGGTGCCTGCGAGAAAAACTCTGCGCTTCGGATCCGGATGGGCGAATAAGTTCATCAGCTCCGCCCGTCCGGCAATGGCCGCTATCGGGTAGCCATTGGCAAGAGCCTTGCCATACACCGCAAGATCGGGAGAGACTCCCGCGGTTGTCGAGTAACCGCCAATCGCGTGCCGGAATCCGGTTTTCACTTCGTCAAAAATGAGAACACAGCCAAACTCATCCGCCGCGCGGCGCAACGCTTCGAGATATCCGGACCGCGGCTTCACGATGCCAATGTTCTGCAGAATCGGCTCCGTCAGAATCGCCGCAATCGGATACTTGCGGCAGACATATTCCACCGAATCGATATCGTTGAAATTGACAACGTGAATCAGCGAGCGATGCGCCTCCGGAATTCCAGCGCCCAACGGAATCACCGGATATTCTCCAGGCGATACACGCCCTCCAATCTCGGAAAGCGGAGTCATGACATTGCATGCCACATCGTTATGCCAGCCGTTATATCCGCCCTGCATCACGATAATGTGGTCGCGTGAAGTAAATGCGCGCGCCAGCCGGATAGCCTGATAGGTTGCTTCGCTTCCGGTGTTCAGAATCTGCACCAGCTCCGCGAACGGAATCGCATCGCAGATCAGTTGCGCCAGCCGGCCTTCCTGGCGCGTTGTATTCACGCCAAAAAGGCTCGCTCGATCGCGGAAGGTCTGTTCCACCGCCCGATTGATCTCGAGCGCATTGTGGCCCAAAAGATAGGGGCCGAAAGCAGCATGATAATCAATGAAGCGATGGCCGTCGGCGTCCCAGAGATAAGCGCCGTCGCCTTTTTCAAAAACCAGAGCGGGATCCGCCTCCCGATTCAGCGAAAACATGCCGCCTGGAATGTGCCGGCGATTCTGATCGAGGATCGCCCGTGACGCGGGAAAGCTAGGCATATCGCACGCAGTATAACCATTTGCCCCTCTTCCCCTGGTGAACGGCGCGCCCGCCAGCCACACTCCATCCATGATGCTGGACACAAGCGCGCGAAACCGCGGGACGGCACTCGAGGCCGCGCGAGAATGACAGTTGCGGTCTATGCGGCGCAAGACGTTGGGCAGGACCAATCTGGAGATTTCAGAGCTTTCCCTCGGGACGGTCGAGCTCGGCCTCGACTACGGAATCGACGGCAAGCGGCCTTCCGAGGACGAGGCATCCAAGCTGCTTCATTATGCGCTTGACCGCGGTATCAACCTGATTGACACGGCTCGAGCCTACGGCGATGCCGAGCGAATTATCGGCGGCGCTCTCGCGGACCACCGCCATGAGTACATCCTGATCAGCAAAGTCCTGCCGCGGCCCGGCCAGCCCGCTGAAGTGAGAGCTCAAGTGGAAACGAGCCTCGCCACGCTCCGCACGGATCATGTCGACGTCATGATGATCCACTGCCGCGCCGAGCAAGCGGCACCCGATCGCGAGACGTTCGAAGAACTCGACAGGCTCCGGCAACAAGGCAAGCTGCGCTTTATCGGCGCGAGCGTCTATGGCCCGGACGCCGCGATGGCTGCGGTGAGTTGCGGCTGGTTCGATTGCATTGAAGTAGGCTACAGCGCGCTCGATCGGAGAATCGAGACGGGAGTGCTGACGCTGGCGGAATCAAAGGGCATCGGCATGATTGCTCGTTCGGTACTTCTGAAAGGATCTCTTTCGGAACGATACCTGCTGCTGCCGGAAGCGCTCCATTCGCTGAAGGAATGCATTCGGCAGCTTGCCGAACTCGCGGGTTCCGCGTCTCGCTTGCCTGAGCTTGCCTATCGATACGCTTGTGGCGGGCCACTGCCGCACAGCGCCTTGATCGGCACTGCCAGCCGCGCTGAAATCGACGCCTGCATCGGCTATCTCGAACGTGGCCCGCTCTCTCGCGAGGAAATTCATGCCATACAATCCATACATCTTGAAGACGAGCGTTGGCTGAATCCCGGCAATTGGCCTTAATGCCACCGAAGAGAGACAAATGGCTGGTCGTGGCTCTGCTGTTCCTGGTGGGGATCGTCAACTACGCCGATCGTACATCCATCACGGCGGTCTACTCGCTGCTAAAGACGGATCTCGGATTCTCCGACGTTGGTCTCGGGGCGATCGGCTCGTTCTTCCTGTGGAGTTACGCCATTGCATCGCCCATCTCGGGGCATATCGGCGACCGCACGAACAGGGCGCGCGCCGTGACTTGGAGCTTGGCCGCCTGGAGCGTCATCACTCTACTCACAGGCTTCGTCACCGCAAGATGGCAACTGCTGAGCATGCGAGTGCTTTTGGGCGTTGCCGAGTCGATGTATCTTCCTGCCGCAATGGCGCTGGTGGCGGAGTATCATACTTCGGGCACGCGAGCCAAGGCCCTGAGTCTGCTGAGTATCGGTCAGTATCTGGGTATGGTAGTGGGCGCGACTCTCGCGGGCTTTCTCGGAGATCGCTTTGGATGGCGCTCCCCGCTCTGCGTTCTTGGAATTGCTGGAATCTTGCTCGCGATCGTTTGTTTCGCGATCCTTCCACGCGGCGTTGGAGGGGAAGCCGCGGCCGCCCCGGACATATCATTTGTCGACGCGACGCGCAATCTGGTGCGGATCCCTTCCTTCTTGATCTTGGGCGCCGCCGGCGTACTGAGCGCGATTGGCGCGTGGATCTTCATCAATTGGTTGCCGCTCTATTTCAGGGAAAATTTTGGAATGACCCTGACAAGTGCGGCGTTCGCCGGTTCTTCGTTAGTGAGTGTTACCGCGGCGGTCAGCCAGGTGGCCGGCAGCGCCGTCTCGGATGTGCTCGCCAAAAAGGGATTGCATCGCCGCATGCTCATGCAAGCCGTGCTCATCCTGTGCGCCGCGCCAACCCTCTTTGTTTTTGTATTTACTAAGAATCGGCTCGCGATCATGTCCGCTCTCGTCCTCTATTCGGCGTTCCGCAACGCCGGCGATTTGAATATCGTTCCACTCTTGTGCGATCTGGCCGGCAAGAATCGGATGTCTATCGCGATCGGTGTGACCAATATGCTCAATACGCTCGCCGGTGGAGTAGGAATTCTTGCTACCGGGTTTCTCAAGAGCGATTTCGGCCTCCCCGCCGTGTTTGCCAGCGTGGCCGGCATTCTGCTCGTCGATGCTCTGCTCCTCTTCGCCGGCTACTTTCTGTTTCTCCGCAAAGACCTGTCTCATGAGCCAATCCAACTGGGAACCGCTTGAGCAGATCGCGAGATCTTCGAGCGCGAGCTAAACGCCTTCATCCCGAATCGCATCTTCGACGCACACGCCCACCTCTACTACAAGCAATTCTTCGGGGCCGTCCCGCCCGGACTGATCGAATCAGGTCCGGATGCCGATTTAGAAACCTTCTTTCGTTGTATTGACTGGATAACCCCGGGACGAACGGCGGCCGGACTTTTCTTTGGCTTTCCCGACGCCTCTATAGACATCGAACGGAACAACCGCTTCGTCGCCGAACAAGTACGCCGGAACGACGCGTCCCGCGCGCAAATGCTGATCACCCCTGGCATGGATCCCGAATACATCCGGGCAGCCGTGCGTCGCGAAGGTTTTGTGGGCTTGAAGTGCTATCACGTATTTTCGAACGAAAAGCCGACGTTCCACGCCACCATCCCCAGCTATCTTCCCGAAGCGCATGTTCGCATCGCCCACGATGAAGGCCTGTCGATCACACTGCATATGGTTCGTCGGCGCGCCATGGCGGACCTGCATAACCAGGAAGTTCTGCGCTCCTGGGCCGCCAAGTACCCGAACGCGCGTTTCATCCTGGCGCACGCCGCCCGCGGATTTAATCCTCATCACACGGTGGAAGGAATCGGAGCGCTGCGAGGGTTAAGCAACATATGGTGCGACACGAGCGCGATTGCTGATAGCGGCGCGTTCGAGGCGATCCTTGCCACGCTCGGCCCCGGCCGGCTCCTCTATGGTTCCGATTTCCCCGTGTCACATCTGCGCGGCCGTTGCGTGGCTATTGGTGATTCATTTGTATGGTTGCATCCGGAAAACGCAGAACTACGGCCAACGCTGGTCGGCATCGAATCTCTACGAACGCTAAAACTTGCGTGCGTCCACTCGAGATTGAAAGATCATGAAGTTGAGCGCATTTTCTACGGAAACGCCGCCGAGATGTTCTCATTGCCGTAGCTTCGAGCGAATGTCGTCGAGCATGTACTTCCCAGGAACACCGTTGAACTCGCCCGTTCCAGGAATGAAAGGATACCGATTCTTGATCTCGTCCGTCAGAATGATGCCAAGGCCTGGGCGATCCGGCGGCAGCACGTATCCATCGTGTTTGACAAACGAACCGTTGACAATATCGCTGTGCAACCCCGCATAGTCGGGCGGAATTTCGAGGATGCGCGTATTGGCCGCCGCGAACGCGCAATGCACATTCTGCATCAGTGAACCACCGGCGCCCCAGGCATGCGTCGCGATGCCCCGCCCTCGCGCTTCGAGCATGCTCGCGACTTTCATGAACTCTCCCAATCCTCCCGTGAACGAAGCGTCCGGCTGGCCGATATCGAAGGCATCGCGTTCGGCAAAGACTCGCCACTCGTATTCCGCCGTCAGGCACTCGCCGCCCGCGATCGCGACCGGCGTACTACGGCACAATTCCGCATAGCCCCAAGGATCCGTATACGGCAGCGGCTCTTCAAAAAAGAACAGATCGTAGGGCTCGACCGCTTTCACCACCGCGAGCGCGGTTTCGAACGGCCAGGAGCCATTGGGATTGTTCGCCATATGGCCGTCCAGCATGACGTGTACATTTTTGCCTGCATGCGATCGGATGAATGCAAGCTTGTCTGCTTCAAAGTCCGCCGCTTCGTGCGGATCGTAGGAAACGTGCGAGCCGCGGCCAGGCTCATAACAACCCGCGCCGACCTTGAATCCTCTGAAGCCGAGCGAAAGATAGTAGTCGATCTTCTCTGCAAACCGATCCTTAGGATAATTGCTCGGTCCGCCGGTTGCGTAACAAAGCAGCTTTTCGTGCTTTCGCCCCCCTAGCAATTCGTAAACGGGAAGACTCGTCTGCTTTCCCTTGAGATCCCATAATGCCGCTTCAATGCCATTGAGCACGGTTGTGCCGAGACCCACACGGCACCAGAAGTTGCCGCAATAGTACATTCGGTCCCATAGCTCTGCAATATTGTCGACGTTTTGCCCAATCAGAATCGGGCGAAAGAACTCTACCAGCGGCGGGACGATCTCCGGACAGAAGTAGCCGGCATAGGTCTCCCCAATTCCAACGAGCTCCGTGTCAGTAACAATTTCTACGAAGGCAGCGCTCCGGAGCTTGCGAGCTTCGCGCATGAAACGGTCGTTGGTTATGGGTCCGGTCAACAGCACCGTGCGGACATCGACGATTCTCATGGCGCCCCAGGCCGAAGATAGCAATCGCCCGCAGTCTCTTGCCGCCGGCTCGCCTCAGGCCGAGAGGGGCCGTCCAACATGCTGGATCGCTCCAGCTTAGGCGCTCGTCCTTTTTGCAAAAGTCAAAGACCATGAATAGAGTTCCTGGAAAGGCGTGTGAGGTCGTTGTGATTCGATTCTTCCGGCCGCTTGCCGGCTTGCTATTCGCCGCCCATATTTTCGCTCAGGATGCGCAGAGGGTCGAAGGTTTCGCGTCGATTGTATTCGCGCACAATCGCGATCACTTACAGCAGTCGGTTGACTATCGGGGCAATGCCGTGGGCTACGTCACGGCTGGATGGTGGGCGCCACAGCAGATGCAGGACAACCGCTTGGTTTGGCGGACCGCTCCATGCCCAAAGAGCTTGCCCACCGTCTTTGCGTTTGTGGGAACGAGTTCGGTGATTCCGCCCGAGTTCGCGCGGGGACCGCAAGCAAATCTGTTTGTAAATGACAAAAAGGCACTTACTTTCGATCTAGGCGTGAAGCATGACCGGGTATGGAGCAACGGCCCTTACCAGCTTCGGTACACCTCGCGCCGGGTGGAGTGGCAATACACCACGAGTCATCGCTATTTCTCAATGACAGGGAATTCCGGTCTCTATGAATTGAGCGTGCCGGCGTCCGAAATCGAGGCGGGCGCTCCAATAACCCTTAAAGTGGAACCCGTTCCCTTCCCCGCCTGGCCTCGCGGCTGGTTCATGATCAAGGACCGCGTCGACTCGGGTAAGGACGATACCGGCACCCTCGTCGAGCAAGTTCGGCAATTGCAGCATGACGTCGCACAATTGGGCGAAATGACCGATGTGCTGGCAACGCAGCAGTATCACCAATTGCTCGATACACGAGATTTCGAGCACTTCGTGATTTACACGAACGGTTATCGGCACCTGCACCCGGCGGATTTGATTCCGCTGCGAAATGGCGATCTGCTGATAACTGCACGCGAGGCGACGGAACATCTGGCGGCAGATGGAGACGTGATTATGCTGCGGTCGCATGACGGCGGCCGCACGTGGGGAGAGAAGCAAGTTATCGCCAACACCGATATGGACGAGCGCGAAGGCTGTGGAGTTCAGTTGCGGGATGGCACCATACTTATGGGAGTTTTTTATAACGCTCTCTACCGGGCCGATGGCAGCTACAATTTCAACTTTGAGAAGCTCAAACTCGGCGCTGGCAAAGAGTATCTCGGCGCCTACACCATCAGGTCGCGCGACAACGGCAAGACTTGGTCGCAGCCCTCCTTTATCGATCTGAAGGGGATGCCCTTCACTGACATGGAAGGTCCGACAGACGCTCCGATCGAAATGCCCGACGGCAGCGTCGTGATGGCGATGTCGGCCTACAACGTGCGCGGAGATATCCGTGACCGCGCGGCCGTACTTCTCAAGAGCGCCGACCAGGGCGCTAGCTGGCAATATCTTTCGACGATTGCGGATGATCCCGGAGGCCACCTGGACAATTTTGCGGAACCGGGGATCGTGTTGACCAAGAGCGGCCGCTTGATCGCCGCCCTGCGAAACCATGCTCCGGAAGCCGCTATTTGGACGACTTACTCAGACGATCAAGGCGCGACGTGGAAACCGGCCAAGCAATCGCCGATGATCGGCCATCCGGCCGACTTGCTGCAGCTTGCCGACGGGCGCATTCTGTGTACGTATGGCATTCGCCCGGTACACGCCGAACCGGGTGGCATTCGCGCCACGTTTAGTACCGACAACGGCGAAACCTGGCAGATCGAAAACGAGGTGCAGATCCGTAAAGATTTTCTGAACCTCGATGTTGGATATCCCGAATCTATGCAGCTTCCGGATGGAAGAATTCTGAGCGTGTACTACTTCAATCTGTTCGGCCGTTTTTTCCTGGGTGGCACGTATTGGAAGCCTTAACATGACACTTCTAAGCCGACGTTCGTTTGGATTCACATTGGCTGGCGCCGCGGGAGCCGCCGTCTCCCCGATTCAGCCGTTGAAAGTCAGCTTGGGACCTGAGCAGATGGTGGCTCGCGGCGTACCGTGGCCCTATCTCGTGCAATTGCGCGATGGCACGACGATTCTACTTGGACACGTCCGTTGGCCGCCGGGCGGTAAGTATCCGATCCACTACACGGCGGTGTCTCGTGACGGCCGCAAGACGTGGACCGAATGGAAGCCGAATTCCGATCAAGGCGCAGGGCCCATCACCGAAGGCTCGGCCGTCCAACTGCGCTCGGGACCGCTCCTTGTCTTCAACGTTCATGCCGAACACATCGGCAACAAGGTATTTGAGACAAACTATTGGATCACTCGCGATTCGTATCGCACACTCGAAGGTCCTCTGAAATTCCGCTTCTCCTTGCCGGAGGCTGACTTGGATGGCCATGACGATCGCGGGTTTCCGGTCTCGCGTATGTACTTTCGCCGATCTGTCATCGAGCTCGATAACGGCGACTTACTCGCTTGCTGTTATGGCCATTTCGAATCTGACAAAGCGCCGTCCGAATATCGCGCGACGATGGCGAAGACGCGCTCGTTTCTGTTGCGCTCCTCCGACAAGGCCACATGGAACTATGTCTCGACGATTTCTTCCGACCCGGTTGGACAAGAAGGTTCGGGTGAGCCCGCGCTCGTACGGTTGTCGCAGGGCATTCACAAAGGCCGTCTCATCTGCGTCTTTCGAACGGGCCGCGAGAATCCCGTCTACCAATGCGAATCCGACGACGAAGGCCGCACGTGGACACGCGCATACCCGCTCTCCTGGCAGTACAGCCGCTACGGCCGTCGCCGGGACATAGTAGGAACCGACCCCGACATCATCGAGACGCAGGATGGCACGCTCGTGCTGTCATTCGGACACAAACCGGATTTTCGGGAGGATGGCAACTTTCTCGCATTCTCGATCGACCAAGGACAATCCTGGACACAGGTCACCCGCCTTTCATCGGCGTCCACCGTGGCGTATACCGGGGTGCGGGAAGTGGCGCCCGGCGAGCTCTTCGTCGCTTATTCGGCAAAAGTATCCAGCGAATCGGGCGTGGATACATGGGACAGTTTGGGCCGTTCGGTTCTCGTGAAGCCTGCCTGATCGCTATTCGAAGCGAAGCACCTGCCGAACCGCCTCGCCGCGATCCAGGCGGTCGAATGCGGAGTTTATTTCTTCCAGCTTCAGGCTGTGCGTCAGGAGCAGTTCAACCGGCAACCTCCCCGCGCGGTAAAGCGCAATCAGGCGCGGGATATCGCGCCTCGGAACGGCCGATCCCATGTACGATCCTTTGATGGTACGTTCTTCGGCAACCAGGCTTACTGCCGGGACGCTGAACTGTTTGTGTGGAGCGGGCAACCCGAGTGCGACGGTCGTTCCACCGCGCCGCGTGGACTCATATGCCTGAATGAGCACGGTTTCGATACCAACGCACTCGAACGCGTAATCCACGCCGCCGGGCGACAACTCTCGTATCGACGCTACAACATCGGCGCTACCAGCCTGTACGGCGGCTGTTGCCCCAAGCGTCCGGGCCGTGTCCAGCTTCCGCGGCATGGTGTCAATGGCGATGATCGATTCCGCGCCTGCGACGCGCGCGCCCAGAACGACGCTCAGGCCCACTCCTCCTAATCCGAATACCGCCACGCTCGAGCCAGGTTCTACCCGCGCCGAGTTGATTACGGCGCCAACTCCGGTCAGCACTGCGCAGCCGAACAAAGCAGCGGTTTCAAGCGGCAATTCAGCATCGATCTTGATCAACGATTCTCGCGCGGCCACGGTGAATTGCGAAAACGCCGAGACTCCAAGGTGATGGTGCAATGCCGCTCCGGCGCGGTTCATGAAGCGGCGACTCCCATCGAGCAGCGTCCCTGCGGCGTTCGCCCTGGCGCCGTTCTCACATAGTGCCGGACGTCCGACGGCGCAGTATAAGCAATGGCCGCAAGCCGGCACATAGGAGAACACAACGTGGTCACCCGCCGAAAAATCATGCACTCCGGACCCGGTTTCCCGCACCACTCCCGCGGCTTCGTGCCCAAGCACCATAGGCATCACGCGCGGGCGGGTACCGTTGATAACCGACAAATCGGAGTGACAGAGCCCGGCAGCGGCAACCTCAACCAACACACAACCTGGACCAGGTCCAGCGAGATCCAACTCTTCCACCGCCAGCGGTTGCGAAGCACCGTAGGGTGGCGAGTGATCCACTGAGTAAAGAACGGCGGCTTTCGTTTTCATGATGTCCATTATGTTGGATTCGAACAAACGCACGCAGTAACACTGTATGTGGCGTGCAGGCGATAATTACTCTTCGATGCCGGTTCGTGTATTGGTCGACTTGCCCACGCCTGCCGAAAGCGCGCGCCGTTTGCAGTCGCTGTCCGGTGTCCTCGTTGCCCAAGTGGAAACTCCGGAAGAGCGTCAACGCGCCCTCCCGCCAGAACTGATCGAGAACATCGAAATTCTCTTCTGCACGCAGCCTCCTACTAACTTCGACGACATGAAAGCCTTGAGATTCGTGCAGATTGCCTCGGCCGGCTACGCGCAGTTGTTCGGGCTGGGTCTTGTCGAAAAAGACATTCGCGCCTCGAACGCCCGCGGCATCTTCGACGTTCCCATTGCCGAATGGAACATGGCGATGATGGTGTCGCTCGCCCGTAATTTGCGCGGCATGATTCGGAACCAAGAGGCGTGCATCTGGGACCGCGCGGCTATTTTTCAGAAAGAGATTCGTGGTTCTACGGTCGGGATTTGGGGCTACGGAGGCATCGGGCGTGAAACCGCGCGGCTCGCCAAGGCCTTCGGCATGCGGGTTCATGTAATGTCGCGCCGGCCCATCGCAGCGCGCCGGGACGTCTATGTTGTTTCGGGCACGGGCGACACCGAAGGCGTGTTGCCGGACAAGCAATTTACCGAGGGCCAGGAGTTGGAGTTTCTCGCGGGCCTTGATTTTCTAATCCTTGCTCTTCCGCTGACGAAGCGGACCGAAGGGCTGATTGGCGAACGAGAGCTGCGCGCTCTGCCGCGCGATGC
>Ga0193753_10000557_pt1 | contig 36344 bp, 22 predicted proteins | sample H1c2metaG_FD_144925 | JGI IMG/M metagenome (GOLD analysis project Ga0193753, IMG submission 144925) | Soil microbial communities from a riparian zone of the East river system, Colorado, United States - H1c2 | ecosystem: Environmental > Terrestrial > Soil > Riparian zone | place: USA: East...
ACCGCCGACCTCTCGTCGAAGCGCCGCCAGGACTCCGGCGAGAGGTCGGCGGTGATCGCCTGCGGGCCGCGCACGGCGGACGAGTCGTCGCGGCCGGCCTCGCGCAGCCGGCGCGCGCTCTCCAGCTGGAGGCGCCCGTCGTTGCTCTGATTCGCGAGCAGCCACGGGTCGGCTGACGCGGGGTCGCAGGCGGTGCGGCGGTGACCGGTCTCGTCCATGGCGTCCGTGTCGAACACGTCGTTGCCGATGGGGAGGTACACGACGATGTCCGGGTCGAGCACGTCCTCGTGATCGAGCACCGCCGCCACGGCGTTGCGGTGGTTCCAGCCGGGCAGCGCGACGCTGCGGCACTCCACCGGCCGCGCGCCGGGCCCGAGCGCGGCGTTCAGCTCGAGCTCCAGCCGCGCCTCGATGGTCTGCTCCTCCTCCAGCCCGAAGCCGAAGGCCACCGAGTCGCCCGCGACGACGACGTGCCACGCGTCGGCGCCGCGCGGGGGCCCCGAGCGGCGCCGACGCGTGGCACTGCGCGTCGGCGCGCACGCGCGCCGCGAAGAGCTCGCGGTCCGTGCCGGGCGCGAGCACGTAGCTCACGAGCGGATCGGCGTGCACGCGGTAGAAGCCCGCGTTGAGCTCGACCTCGCCTGCCCGGCCGGCGTCGCGCCGGAGCAGCGTCGCGAGCGCCGGCCGCAGCGGCTTGCCCGTGGCCAGCGTGACGGCGCCTGCCGCCACCGCCGCCGCCGCCGCGAGCGCGAGCGAGACCCGCACGAGGCGTGCGCCGGTCGAGACACGCTGCGGAGAGGCGCCCGGTGTCGGCATCGCGCCAGCGTAGCAACCGCGCGGCGTCACGATCCGCGCGGGGCGCGGTTGAGATGCGGGGGGGCCACCGCTAGTCTCGGGCGGCACCATTCCCGGAGAGGACGGCATGCTCACGCGCTCGATCGGTTCGCTGGTCCGCGGGCGCATCACGCCGGGACAGATGCTGCTGGCGTGCGTGCTCGGGGGCATGCTCGGCTTCGTGCCGGGCTTCTCGCGCGCGCCGGCCGCGGTGGTCAGCCTGGTGCTGGCACTGCTCGTGCTCAACGCGCCGCTGGGGCTCGCGCTGCTCGTGCTCTCCGGTGCCAAGCTGCTCTCGCTGCTGCTCATGCCGGTCTCGTTCCTGCTCGGGCGCGCGCTGCTCGACGGCCCGACGCAGCCGCTGTTCCGCGCCGCGATCAACGCGCCGGTGCTCGCCCTGTTCGGCTTCGAGCGCTACGCGGTGACAGGCGGGCTGCTGCTCGGCGCGGCGCTCGGGCTCGGCGCGTGGTGGCTGGTCAGCCGCGCCGTGCGCAGCATGCGCCTGCGCCTCGCCGCGGCCTCCGAGAGCGGCAGCAAGCTGCTCGCCGCCGGCTCGTCGTGGTGGGCCAAGCCGCTGCTCTTCGTGTTCGTCGGCAAGGGCCACGGCGGGCTCGGCTGGGCGCAGCTCGCGGAGCTGAAGCAGGGCAAGCCGATCCGCGTCGCCGGCGTGGTCATCGCGCTGCTGCTGGTGGGCGCGGTCTTCGCGCTGCAGTCCGTGCTCACCGGGCCGCTGCTCGCCGCCGCGCTGCGCCGCGGGCTCGCGGAGGCCAATGGCGCCACGGTGGACGTCGCGCACGCGAGCCTGGACCTCGCGGCGGGCAAGCTGCAGATCCAGGGGCTCGCGCTGGCGGATCCCGCCGCGCTGGACCATGACCTGTTCCGCGCGGGCGAGCTCACCGCGGACGTGAGCGGCCTGGACCTGCTGCGCCGCCGCGTGCACCTGGAGCACGTCGTCGTGAGCGAGGCCAGCCAGGGCGCGCCGCGGGAGTCGCGCGGCAGCCTCGTCGGCTGGCGCATCCAGGCGCCGCCGCCGGCGCCGCCCGCCGGCCCCGCGCCGGAGCGCACGCTGGCCGACTACGTGAAGGACTACGAGCTGTGGCGCGACCGGCTCGCGCAGGCGCGGCAGTGGTTGCAGCGGCTCGCCCCGGACGACGCTCCGGCGGAGGCCGGCGCGCCCGGCACGCCCGGCGCACAGGAAACGCTGGGCGAGCGCCTGCAGCGCGAGGCGGACGAGTCGGGCTACGCGAACGTCGTCGCGCGCCACCTCGTGGAGGGCGCGCCGACGCTGCTGGTCTCCGACCTGCGCGTGGACGGCCTCACGAGCGCCGCGCTCCCCGACGAGGTCCTCGACGTGCAGGGCGCCAATCTCTCCACGCAGCCCTCGCTGGTCGACGGCGCGCCGCAGGTCACCGTGAAGGCGCGCAGCGGCCACCTGCTGGTGGACCTCGGCCTCGGCGGGCTGGCGCGTCGCGCGGAGGCGGGCGGCGCGACCTCGGGCGACGCCGCGTCGCACGGCGCAGCGGGCGACGGCAAGAGTGCGCACGGCGCGGCGGGCGCCGCCGGCGGCGCGGGCGACCGCGTGCTCTTCCGGCTGCACGCCTTCCCGGTGGACCGCATCGCGGGCCAGCTGCGCGTCGGCGGCGAGCCGCCGATCGCGGGCGGCACGCTGGACGTGGACCTCGACGGGCGCTGGAGCGGCGGCGTGGGGCGCATCGACCTGCCGCTGTCCGTCACGCTGCACGACTCGACCATGCACCTCGGCGGGCGCGACGCGAAGGTCTCGTCGTTCACGCTGCCCATCGGCCTGCGCGGCCCGCTCGACGACCTCGCCATCTCCATCGACGACGAGCACCTCGTCGAGGCGCTGAAGGCCGCCGGTGCGGCCGAGCTCTCTCGCCGCGTGGACGAGGAGAAGGCCAAATTGATGGAGAAGGCCGGAGACGAGGTGAACGAGAAGCTGGGCGACGCGCTGGACAAGGCGGCGGACAAGGGCCTCGGCGACAAGCTCGGAGGCCTGCTGGGCGGCAAGAAGAAGGAGCCCAAGCCCAAGAAGGACAAGCAGGACGGATGAGCGCCGCGCCGCCGTCCGTCGGCAAGTGGAACTACGCCTTCCGGACCTCGGTCTACGCAGGGCTCACGGGACTCGCGCTGTGGGGCGCGTGGCGCGTGAACGGCGCGCTGGAGCAGCGCGAGCAGCAGCTCGCCGACGCCGCGAGGAAGATCGCCTCGCTGCAGGACGACGTGGCCGCGCGCGACCGCACGATCGCCGAGCAGGCCGAGCAGATCGCGGACCTGCAGCAGCGCGTCAAGGAGCTGGAGCTCGCGCTCAAGCTGCTGAAGGTGGACCACCGCCTCGCGCGCCTGAAGGTGCTCGCGCAGCGCCCGCTCGCGGCGACGGGCGCCGCGGCGGGGTCGGCCGATGCGGCGCCGCCAGCGGTCGGCGCGACGCCGCCGTCGGGCGCGGAGGGCAGGCGCGCGGAGCTCGAGACCGACGTGGACTTCCAGGAGCTGGCGGAGGACGGCTCGCCGCTGGGCGAGCCGCGGCGCTTCACGCTGCAGGGCAAGGTCGCGTACGTGGACGCGCTCGTGATCAAGTTCGACGACAGCTACGTCGAGCAGGGCGACGCGCTGCGAGGCACGTCGCTGTGCCTGTTCCGCCGCCTCTTCGGCGAGTACCAGACGCCGAACGAGGGCTTTCCGCTGGACACGTCCGGCACGCGCCCGCTGCCTTACGGCGGCGGCGACGACCCCGGCTTCGAGAGTCGCCTGTGGTCGCGCTTCTGGGACTACGCCAACGACGAGGCCGCCGCCAAGGCAGCCGGCGTGCGCGCGATCCACGGCGAGGCGCCCTACATCGAGCTGCGGCCGGGGAAGTCGTACGCGCTCGAGCTGCGGGCGTCCGGCGGGCTTTCGCTGCGCGCCGAGTGAGCTCCTGACGGGTGGCGGGCTGTGCACGCTCCGCACGAGGCGCTCGCGCGTCGCGACGAGGCGCGCGGCGGCGGGGTCAGGGGCCCGCTCAGTTCGACGAGCAGGCTCCCGGACCGCGCGGGTCACCGCACGTCCCGCAGCCGGGCGGCATGTCGTTGCCGATGGTGCCGCACATGCCGCCCGCGCCACCGGTGGCCGGAGCGTTCACCGCGAACACGGACATCAGCTTGTCGAGCTCACGGCCCTGGCATCTGGGGCACTCGGGCCGCTCGGCGCCGAAGAGCAGCTCCTCGAAGTGGTGACCGCAGGACCTGCACGCGAACTCGTGGATGGGCATGGCGCGTGAGTCTAGCGCGTGCCGCGCTCCCGCGCCTCTCAGCGCGTCGTCGAGTACAGCCACGCGCCGTAGCCCGCCGCCGCCACGATGGCGACCCCGAGCACCACGAGGAGCGTCTTCACGGCCGGATGCGCCCGCTTCCAGAAACGCCTGCACCAGCCCGCCCCGCGTCGCAGCCGCAGCTCGACGGCATCGGTCGCGCGTGCGGCGAGTGCCGACTCCCGCGCGATGAGCGCGACGCCGATCACGATGAGCAGGCTGCCCGGCCCCGGCAGGGGAAGCGCGAGGATGCCGGCGGCGACGAGCACGATGCCCGCTCCGACCGCGAGCCATGTGCTCCAGGCTCCCTTGCGGGATCGCAACCGATTGCGATGCGCCTTGCGGAACCGCTCCCCCGGCCGCGCCTCGCGGAAGGCTCGCCAGGTCCGAGACAGATTCGCTGTGGCCTCCATGCCCCCGATCAACCCCGCATCCCTCGCTTCGACGCGCCGCGCTCCCCGCGCGCCCCAGACCCTCTCCGATCACCACGCGACCACGTGCCCTCTCAAGCGCGCCCCGGTTAGACTCGCGAGCGATGGATGGACCGCGCCGCGAACGCCGCAGCCTGCTCGCCGTGGACCTGGGCCTCGCGTGCAATGCGGTCCTCGCCGCGCTGAAGACGAGCGTCGGCGTGCTGGGCAACAGCCCGGCGCTGCTGGCGGACGGCATCAACTCCGTGAGCGACGTCGCCTACTACCTGGTGGTGCGCGTGTTCATGGTCATGGCGCGCAAGCCGGCCGACGCCGACCATCCCTACGGCCACGAGCGCCTCGAGAGCATCGGCGCGCTGGTGGTGGGCTCGTTCGTCATGGCGACGGGCCTCGCCGTGCTGGCCACGGCGGGGCACCGCACGTGGGAGCTGCTGTCGGGCGCGGCGAGCAGCGCGGGCGCGAACTCGTGGGCGCTGTGGGTCGCGCTGGCCACCATCGTCGTGAAGCTGGTGCTCGCGGCGGTCACGCGGCGTCTCTCGCGTCTCACCGGCAACCCCGCGGTGGCCGCGCTGGCCTACGATCACCGCAACGACGTGCTCGCCGCCTCGGCCGCCGCGCTGGGGATCGTGCTCGGGCGCGCCGGCCACGCGTGGGTGGACCCGGCGGCGGGCGCGGCCGTCGCGCTGGTCATCCTGCGCACGGGCATCGGGATCCTGCGCGAGTCCGCGACGGACCTCATGGGCAGCCAGCCGGGGCGCGAGCTGGTGGACCGCATGCACGAGTGGATCGGCAGCGTGCGCGGCGTGCGCGAGGTCGAGGAGATCCGCGCGCACTGCTTCGGGCCCTACCTCGTGCTCAACGTGACGATCGCCGTGGACGGCGCGATCAGCGTGGCCGCGGGCGACCGCATCGCCGACGAGGTCGAGGCCGTGCTCGCCAGCCGCATCGAGCTGCTGCGCGACGTGCACGTGCACTACCACCCGCTCGGCGTGGCCGCCGCCCACGCGAAGAGCGAGGCGAGCGCCGGCGTGGAGCGCCGCCAGCCGGCGAGGGCGCCGTGAGCGCGCCGCGCGACGCCGCTGCGCGGACCGCGCACGACACGGACGCGCGGCGCGCCGCTTCGCGGCCAACGGCCGGCGTGCGGCGCACGACGTGCAACCGCGACTGCCCGGACGCGTGCTCGCTGCTGCTCACGGTGGAGGACGGCCGCCCGACGCTGCTGCGCGGCGACCCGGCCGACCCCGTCACGCAGGGCTTCCTGTGCGAGCGGACGAGCCGCTTCCTCGCGCGCCAGGCCGATCCCGCGCGGATCGTGACGCCGCTGCTGCGGCGCGCGCGCGGCGCTCCGCTGCAGCCCGTTCCGTGGGACGAGGCGCTGGACGTCGCGGCGCAGCGCCTGCGCGCGATCCGCGCGGAGAGCGGGCCGGCGGCGATCCTGCACTACCGCAGCGGCGGCTCGCTCGGGCTCCTCAAGCACGTCGCGGACTTCCTGTTCGAGCGCTTCGGGCCGGTGTCCGTCAAGCGCGGCGACATCTGCTCGGGCGCGGGCGAGGCCGCGCAGGAGCTGGACTTCGGGACGAGCGAGTCCAGCGACCTGTTCGACCTGCAGCACAGCCGCACGATCCTGCTCTGGGGCAAGAACGTGCACACCAGCAGCGTGCACCTGCTGCCGGTGCTGCGGCAGGCGCGCGCGGCGGGCGCCGTGCTGATCGGCATGGACCCGGTGCGCACGCGCGCCGCCGAGCTGTGCGACCTGTTCGTGCAGCCGCGGCCGGGCGGGGACTTCGCGCTGGCGATGGGCGTCGCGCGCTGGCTCTTCGATCACGGCGCGACGCACCCGCACGCCGCGTCGTGGTGCGAGCACGTGGACGATTACGCCGCGCTCGTGCACCGCCGCACGCTGGCGGAGTGGTCCGCGGAGTGCGACGTGGCGGCGGCGGACGTCGCGCGCATCGCGGAGGCCTACGGCACGCGCGGGCCGGCGGCGATCCTCGTCGGCTGGGGCCTCGGGCGCCGGCGCAACGGCGCGACGACGACGCGCGCGATCGACGCGCTCGGCGCGATCACCGGCAACCTCGGCGTGAGCGGCGGCGGCGTGTCCTACTACTTCAAGCGCCGCGGCGCCTTCGACCTCGGCTTCGTGGCCGGCCTGGACGCCGCGCCGCGCAGCTTCGCGGAAGCGCGCCTGGGCCCCGAGCTCCTCGCGGCGGCGGACGGCGCGGCCGCGGACGGCGCGGCGGGCGGGCGCGCGGCGGGACGCGAGCGCGGCGGCGCGCTCGGGCCGGTGCGCGCGATCTGGGTCACGGCGGGGAATCCCGTCGCGATGCTGCCGGACGCGGGCGCCGTGCGCGCGGCCTTCCTGCGCAGCGGGTTCAACGTCGTCGTGGACACGCACCCGACCGACACGACCGATGTCGCGGACCTCGTGCTGCCCACGCTCACGCTGCTCGAGGACAGCGACGTGCTGGGCGCCTACGGCAATCACTTCCTGCGCCTCTCGGAGCCGGCGCTCGCCGCGCCCGGCGCGGCGCCGCGCGAAGTCATGACGCACGACGCGAGCGGCGCAGCGGGCGCGGACGGGCCGGCGCGGATCGAGCTGGACGCGGACTCTCCCGGGCCGCGGCACGAGCTGCACATCCTGCAGCAGCTCGCGGCGCGGCTCGATCCCGCGCTGGGGCGCGAACTCGCGGGCAGCGTCGACGACTGGAAGCGGCGGCTGACGTCGCGGCTGCACGGCGCGGGCGTCACGCTGGAGGCGCTGCGGGAGCGGCCCGCGCGCAACCCGTTCGCGGCGCGCGTGCTCTTCGAGGGCCGTGTGTTCCCCACGCCGAGCGGCAAGGTGAACCTGCTCGCGGAGGCGGCGCTGCCCGCGCCGGTCCCGCGCGCGGACTTCCCGCTCACGCTCATGGCGACGTCGACGCCGAAGTCGCAGTCCTCGCAGTGGTCGGTCGCGCTGCCCGACGGGCCCGCGGAGCTGCGCGTGCACCCGGAGTCCGCGGCCGGGATCGCGGACGGCGGGCGCGCGCTGCTCGAGAGCCAGCTCGGCGTGCTGGCGGTGGCCGTGCGCCACGACGCGACGATGCGCCGCGACGTCGCGTGGATGCCGAAGGGCGGCGCGCAGCGCGACGGCCGCTGCGCCAACGTGCTCGTCGCTGCCGTGGAATCCGATCTCGGCGGCGGCGCCGCCTACTACGACGAGCTCGTGCGCCTGCGCCCGCAGGACGCGACGCACCTGCAGGACACGGCGCGCCCGAAGGACGCGGCGCACCCGCAGCCCGGCCCGCCGGCCACGCAGCCCGGACCCCCGGCGTCGCGGCCACGGGCGGGTCGCTGACGGTGCGAGCCGCCGACGTCTCCGGCCGCGCGCCCACGGCGCTGATCGTCGCGGTGGCGTGCGGCGCGCTGCTCGTCGCGGGGCTCGTGCTGCTCGTCACGTCGGGCGGGGAGCGCGCGCCGGAGCGCGGCGTGGATGTCGTCACGGCGGCGCCGGGCGACGCGGGACCCGCGCAGGCCGCCGGCGCGCGCCAGCTCGCGCCGCCGGACGAGGCGGAGGCGGGCGGCGAGCCCAGCGAGCTGCTGCCCGCGGCCGACGCGCGGCCGGCGCGCGAGCAGGACTCGGCGGCGAGCCTGCGTGGCGGGCGCAGCCAGCCGTACGTGCTCCAGCGCTGGCCGGCCGGCGCGCCGCCCGAGTCCTCGCCCGTGGAGCTGGTCGTCGTCGACGGCGCGGACCGGCCGGTGCCGGGCGTGCACGTCGAGGTGCTCGCGCTCGCGAGCGAGGAGCGCATGCTGCACGTCGCGCTGGAGCTGGCCACCGACGCGGCGGGGCGCTGCACGGTCGCGCCGCAGTCCGAGCCGTCGGTGGTGCGCGCGTCGCTCGACGACCGCTGCTCGGGGCTCGTGCAGCTCGGGCAGCTCACCTCCGGCGACGGACCGCCGCGGCTCGTCGTCGTGCCGCTGCGCGGCTCGTTCCACGCGCAGGGCCTCGTGCGGCTCGCGGACGGGCGCCCGGCGCCCGGCGTGGCCGTGACGGTGGGCGCGCCGGGCATGGACTGCCGGCCCTCGCACGTGCCGCCCGCGCCGACGACCGACGCCGAGGGGCGCTTCACGCTCGACGGCCACCTCGGCGAGGCGCTCATCGTGCGCGCCGGCGCCGGCGAGCTGGCGAGCGACTGGCTGGACGTCGCGGCGGCCGTCGCGGCGGGGCGGCCGCTGCTGCTGCGCCTGCCGGGCGCGTGGCGCATCACCGGCCAGGCCTTCGGCGGCGACGGCCAGCCCGTCCCGCTCGCGAGCCTCGCCTTCGTGCCGGACCCGGGTGACGAGGGCATGCTCGACCCGCGCTTCTGGCGCCCGCTGCGCAACTGCCTGGAGCTGGAGACGGACGAGGCGGGCCGCTTCGAGATCGACGTGCGCACGCCGGGCAGCGGGCTGCTGTGGTCGCTGTCGCCCTCCTGCGCGCTGGCGCAGCCCGTGCGCGTGACGCTGACTCCCGAGCGCAGCACGGTGGACGTCGTGCTGCGCGCGCCCGAGCTGGGCCAGGGCGCGTACGCGGCGCTGACCACCATCGCCGGCCGCGTGCGCGAGGAGTCGGGCGAGCCGCAGGCGGGCGCCATGATCACCGCCGACCGCGTGCTGCCCGCGGACTTCCTGCTGCCGGACCTGGAAACCCGCCTGCAGCCCGCCGTCACGCAGACCGACGCGGACGGCCGCTTCACGCTGCGCGGCCTGGCGGCCGGGCAGCGCTACGACGTGCAGGCCGCGGCGCTCGTCCAGCCGGCGGCGTGGCGCGTGTTCCGCGCGGACGTCGCGACCGGCGCCGCGGACCTGGAGCTGGTGGTGGGCAGCGAGGAGCGCACCGACGCCGCGCTGCACGTGCGCGCCGTGGACGCCGCCGGCAACGTGCCGCTCGTGGCCTTCCGCGCCACCGTGGTCAACCAGCAGCCCGCGCGGCACGAGGCCGACACGCTCGTGCAGGACGCCACGGAGGGCGTGCTGCTCGTGGAGGGCCTGCGGCGCGGCGCGCGCTTCGACGTGCTCGTGCGCGTCGAGGGCTACGCCGACGGCGCGCTCGCCGACCTGGTCGCCGTGCGCGACCCGGAGCCCGCGACGCTGCGCCTGAAGCGCAACGGCGCGCTGCACGTGACCGTCAGCGACGAGCACGGCCCCGCGGCCTGCGCCTGGGTGGAGGCCGAGCGCGCCGACCTGCCGGCCTCGCCCCGCCTGCACAACGTGCCCGCCGCCGCGCGCGCCGGCGCCGACGGCAAGCTGCGCCTCGACAACCTGTGGCCCGGCCGCTGGCGCCTGCAGTGCGAGCGCGACGGCCGCACCATCCGCGCGATCGCGGTGGTGACGCCCGGCGGCACGGTGGACGTCGCGCTGACGCTGCGCTGAAGCGGCGGGCGGGCGCCGCGACCGATCCGTGATGTGAGCGGCAGGTTCCTCCCGGACCCGCGGCTGGTGAATACACTCTTCGCGGACGGATCACCGGTCCATCGACGTGCGACGGGGAGGATTGACCATGCTCGCGAGTCGCCATCGCACGCTGGCCGTGTTCGTGTCACCTGGATTGATCCTTGCAACATCGTGTGCCGTTCCCGCAGGACACGGAGGCACGAGAGCTTCCCGGCACCGAGCCACGCCGGGCTTCGGTTCTCCCGCGTGGGGTTCAGCCCGGATGGCGGCGCGCATTCGTTGCCTGGCAGCTCGGTCGTCTCGGAGTCTTCATGTGGGGCGGAAACTGCTGCCTCGACCGTGGACCGGACGGCTGGACGCTCACGCGCGTGAACAGGACATGGGCGCTGACGGTCTGACCCACGGCGGCGCTGGACCCCGGAACGTGGTCGCTGACGGTCGTCGCCGGCGGCATCACCGAGCACCGCAGCGTCGAGATCCCGCCCGGCGTCACGGCGCGGCTCGACGTGGACCTGCGCTGAGCGGCTCACCGGTTGCGATGCCGTGCCGCCGATCCTGGTCAGGGGCGGCACGGCATCGACCCAGGTGGAACGTGATTCGTGGTGCGCACTCCACAGCGGATTCGCCGCCGGAATCGAAGCTGCCGGGGCGGACGCGCGCAGGGCCGACGGCCGGGCCGCCCCCTGGCCTGCTTGTCGTAACCTTGCGGCCCATGGGCCGCGTCAGTCACCTGGAGTCCGCGATCGACGGCACCGTGCTGCCGGCGCGCACGCTGCAGAGCGTGCACGCGGGGCGGCCGCTCTGGGTGCGCTACGACCTGCCGGCGCTCGCGGCGCAATGGCACGCGGGGCGCTGGCGCTGCTCGCTCGCGACGCGCGAGAGTTCGCTGTGGCGCTACCGCGAGCTGCTGCCGGTGGAGGACGAGGCCGACATCGTCTCGCTGGGCGAGACCATGACGCCGCTGATCGACTGTCCGCGGCTCGCGCGGCACTGCCATGTCGCGCGGCTGCTCGTGAAGGACGAGAGCCGCCTGCCGACGGGCTCGTTCAAGGCGCGCGGCATGGCGCTCGCCGTGAGCATGGCGAAGGCGCTGGGCGTCACGCGCGTCGCGCTGCCGACCGCCGGCAACGCGGGCGGCGCGCTGGCGGCCTACGCGGCGCGCGCCGGCATGGAGGCCTGGGTCTTCATGCCGGAGGACACGCCGGCGGTGAACCGCTGCGAGGCCGCGCTCTTCGGCGCGCACGCCTTCACGGTGGACGGGCTCATCACGGACTGCGGCGCGATCGTGCGCGAGGGCGCCGAGCGCGGCCTGTGGTTCGACATGAGCACGCTCAAGGAGCCCTACCGCATCGAGGGCAAGAAGACGATGGGCCTGGAGCTCGCGGAGCAGCTCGACTGGAAGCTGCCCGACGTGATCCTGTACCCGACCGGCGGCGGCACCGGGCTCATCGGCATGTGGAAGGCCTTCGGGGAGCTGGCCGCGCTGCGCTTCCTGGCGGATCCGCGCATGCCGCGGCTGTACGCGTGCCAGTCGGACGGCTGCGCGCCGATCGTCGCGGCCTTCGACAAGGGCGAGCGCTTCGGCATCGAGCCGGCCGCGCCGGCCACGATCGCGTCGGGCCTGCGCGTGCCCAAGGCGCTGGGCGACTTCATGATCCTGGACGCCGTGCGCGCGAGCGGTGGCTGCGCGCTGGTCGGCTTCGAGTCGGAGATCGCGGAGTTCATGGCCACCGCGATGGAGCTGGAAGGCATCTCGCTGTGCCCCGAGTCCGCGGTGTGCCTCAGCGCGTTGCGGCGCGGCAAGGCCGGCTTTCACATCAACAAGGAAGAGACCGTGGTGCTCTTCAACACGGGCGCCGCGCAGAAGTACGTCGAGGTCATGGAAGCGAAGACCGGCGCGCTGCCGCGCCTCGACAAGCGCGCCGTGGACTGGAGCGCGATCGAGACGGCTGGCAGGACGAGTGGCGGAGCGCAGCGCCGCGGCGCGACGCCGGGCGGCCGGACGTTCGCGCTCACGGCCTTCGAGAAGGCCGGGCTGGACATGCTGCTCGCGGGAGAAGGCCCGGCGCTGGAGATCCTCCGGCGCCAGGCGGCTGCGTGCTCCGTCACGGAGCGCAGCTTCACAGGCTGCGGTTTCTTCACGGAACTGTCGGTGCCGGCCGACTGCGAGCTCATCCCGTCTCGCTCGAGACTGGTCTTCAGCGAAGTGGTGGGAACGATCGACGGCTTCGAGCCTCAGATCGGGTTCCTGCTCTTCGGCGGAGACGGCAAGCTGCAGACGCTGGAGTGCTACGTGTTCGGAGACGGCTGGCCCGAGCGGGTCGAGAGCTGGAAGCTCCGATACTTCACCGACGACGAACCCCGTCGTCGGGGTCTCTGAGCGGAGGGCACGTGTCAGTCCGCGGGTTGGTTCGCCGACGGCGCGCACAGGGGAAGGACAGAGCGTCAGGCAGCAGTGGCGCCGCGCGCGCCGCAGTCCTGGTCTGGCTCGCGTGCGCTGTTTTCCTCGCGATCGTCCTCGTCGTGCTCGCGCGGCGCGGCGACGACGCGGCGGAGACGGTGCGCGGCACCGAGTCCTCGCCCCGCGTCGCGCTGAGCGACGAGGCGAAGGAAGCGCCTGACCGCATCAGCGACGCCGCCGCGACTGCGCTCGTGCCGTTTCCGCAGGACCCGACGTCGCTCTCGCCGGAGGCGCGGTTCGCGGGGGCCGCGCCGTGGACGCTCACGGTGCGCGTCATCAATGCGGCGGGCACGGTGGTCACGGGCGCCGCGGTCTCGCTGTGGGCGCCAGGTCCCGTCCTCGCGGAGAACACCGGGGACATCGACCGCGGCTGCGTGAGCCAGGCGACGACGGATGAGTCGGGCCGGTGCGCGGTCGTCATCACCTCGATGCAGCAGCAGCTCCTCGCGGAGGCCGAGAGCTGGGGCGGCTCGGGCGTGTGGACCGTCGATGAGGCGCTCGCGATCAGGGACGACCGGGGTGACGTGCCGCTCCAGCTTCTGCCGCGCACCGTGATCACCGGCACGGTGGAGCACGCCGACGGACGGCCGGCGGTCCGCTGCATGCTGCGTTGCGGCCTCGTCGAGGTCACGCGCGAGCACGCCGGCCGTCCGTGCGACAGGCCTTCGTCGGAGGTGTACGTCCGCGACGGGCATTTCCGCGTGCTGCTGGACACGGGCGCGGTCTACACGCTTTCCGCGGTGGACGATGGCGACGTCACGCCGGAGGTGCGCGTCGCGGTGGAGCGGACCGGCTCGACTCCCGAGCAGGTCGCCCTGCGCTTCGAGGATCGCATCGCAGTGCGCGGCACGGTGCTCGACCCGGACGGGCGGCCCGCCGGCGATGCGCAGGTGAGCTGGTGGTTTCCCGAGCCGGAAGATCCCTCCGCTCCGTCCGGCGACGAGCCGAGGCCGCGCGAGCGCACGTCGGCCAGGTACCGGCTCAGCGTGCGCAGCGCCGCGGATGGCGGCTTCGCCATCGCCACGGGGCGCGAGGGTGTCTGCACGCTCATCGCGTCCGGCGCCGGTTGCGCTCCCGGCGCGCCGCTGGTGGTGGAGATCACCGGGCACCCCACGGAACCCGTGACGCTGCACCTCACGGCGCCCGCGACCATCCGCGGCGGGGTCTCGTCCGCCAACGGCTCGCCGCTCGCGGGCCTGAGCGTGGCGGCGACACCCGCGGCATGGCGCTACGAGGCGGACGCCTCGGGCGGCGAGGACATCGAGACGCTGCTCGGCACGGCCGAGTGCATCAGCGATGCGAGCGGTGCCTTCGAACTCACGGGTCTCAGCGCGGTCGGCAGCTACCGCGTGAGCTGCGACCTCATCCTGCCACCTCAGCCGGACGAAGCTCCCGTGGCCTTTCTCGAGAGGAAGGCGGACGAGGACGAGCGTCCCCACGTGCTCGTGGAGCCCGACGTGCCTGCGGGCACGCAGGATCTGCAGCTCGTCGCGAGCGAGGAGCGGCTCGCCGGCGTCGAGATCCGCGGCCGCGTCGTGGACGCGCTCACGGGTGCGCCCGCCAGCAGCTTCGGGCTGAGGGCGGACAGCCGCTTCGACCTCGACAGCTACCGGATGGGGGACGACGCCGTGCACCTGCCCGACGGGCGCTTCCTGCTGCGCGGCGCGATGCGCGGCGAGCGCTACACGCTCACGGCCTCGGGAAAGCTGGGCGACGTGAGTCTCGCCTGGGCGACCACGGACTGGTTCACGGCAGGCGAGACCGCTGAGGAAATCGTGATCGCGCTAGGGCGCATGTCGGACCTCGTCGTCGTCGTGTGCGGTGCGAACGGTGCACCGATCGAGAGGGCCATGGTGAGCGTGGCATGGCAGGAAGGCACTTCCCACTGGGCCACGCTCTTCAGCAGTCCGGAAGGCCGCGCGCTGTTCAAGCCCGTGCACCCGGGCCACTACCGCATCGAGGTGACGCACGCGGACACGACCGTCGAGGATCTCGTCGAGGTCGCCAGCGGCGAGCGCCGGACGGTCACGCTCACGCTGGTTCCGGAGCGCTGACGCCGCGCGCGGAGCACGAGCGGCGATGCGGCGTGCCTGGGCGCACGGAGCGCCCCGCCCCGCGCCTCACGGCAGCTTCAGGCGCTGCTTCCCGAACAGGATCGTGTCGAGCATGTCGAAGACCTGGCCGGCGAAGCGCAGGCGCAGCGAGAGCTCGGTCGCGTCCAGCGGCACGTCGTAGACGAGCTGGGTCGTGCACATGCCGCCGGGCGGCAGCGCGCTGCCGCAGCCGTCCGCGTGCGAGGTGCGCAGGTACTTCTGCGCCTCGGGCGCGACCTCGTGCTCGCGGCCCTGGCTGTCCACGAGGCGCAGGTAGCTGTCCTTGAACTCGAAGTTCACGCGCTTGGCATGGTTGCTGATGCGCACGTCCACCAGCACGAAGACGCCCTTGGCCCCGACGCGCGACGGGCCCTCGCCGAGCCCCGCCTGGCGGTGGCTGCCGAGCAGCGTCGCACCGAAGTCGTCGATGTGGATCTCGTCGCCGACGCCGCCCGTGAACGCCACCGAGGGCATGGACCGGTACTGGAACAGCGCGACCGCGCCGAGCGCGAGCAGCACGATCATGAGCATGGCGATGCGCATCAGTTTCACGGTCGGCGCTCCCGGATGACGTGCGGCCGACCATAGCAGACGGCGCGCGCCGTCCCGCACGCCGTCGCCGCGCGGACCGCGAACCGGCTCAGCCGCGCTGCCAGCTCGCGCGGTGCAACCACGCACCGGCTCAGCCGCGCACCGGCTCCAGCACGAGCACCGTGTCGTCGCCGTGGCCGAAGCGCGCGCGCTCCGCGAGGCGGCCGTCCGTCAGCCAGTGCGGCGCGGCCCGGAGCACGCGCTCCTCGTCGAGCACTGCCAGCGCGACGCCGTACACGTCGAGCTTGTTGAAGAACTCCACGTCCGTGCAGGGAAAGTGCACCTCCAGCACCGGGCGTCCGGCGTAGAAGCCGTCCTTGCGACGGTGCACCGCGAGGCGTTCGCCGGGCGCCGTGTGCGCGGCCGCCCACGCGAGCGCCTCCAGCCGTGCCTCCGAGCCGGCGTGCCGCGGGCGCACGCCCGCCCCGGCCTGCGCCGCCAGCACGAGCACGAGTGCGGCCCGCAGTGCGAGTCCCCCCGCGCGCGCAGCGGCCGGCGCCTTCGTCGTCGCAGCGATCCCGGCGATCCACGCTCCGGCCCGCGTCCACAGCGCGGCGAGGCCCGCGCCGGCCAGCGGCAGCAGCAGCACCGTGGCCAGCAGCGTGTGCCGCGCGTTGAGCGCGCCGCTCAGCCACAGGTGCACGCCGCCGACCGTCCACCACGCGAGCACGAGCGCCACGACCAGCGCCGCGAGCCCCGGCCGTCGGCGCCGCAGCGCCAGCCAGCCGACGAGCGCGAGCGCCGCCGTGTCGATGCGCAGGGCGTGGCAGAGCACGCCGGCCGCGCGCAGCATCGAGGGCAGAAGCTGGCGCGACGACGCGCCGCCCGCGAGACCATCGTCGCCGTCCTCGTCATCCTCGCCGGAGCCGCGGGTCTCCACGGAGTCGCCGGACGCTGCGCCGGATGTTGCAGCAGACTCTGCGCCAGGCATTGCGGCAGGCGTTGCGGCAGACTGCGCGCCAGGCGTGGCGCCGGGCATTGCGCCAGGCGTGGCGCCGGGGGTTGCGGGAGTCGTTGCGGGAGTCGTTGCGGCGGACGCTGTTGCGTGCGGGTCAGCCGGCGCTGTCGTCGGAGCGGGTGCCGGCGCCGTGACGGGCGAGTTGCCGGCGGCCCCGGCGCGGGTGCCCGTCGCGGCAGGCCGTGCGCGATAGACGTGAGGGCTGGCGAGCGGGCAGTCGGGCGGGAGCGGAAAGTCCGCGCCGGGATCGCCGAGGCCCGCGGCCGCGATGCTCGGCTTGAGCGACAGGCCCCAGCGGCCGGTGAGCTCGTGCAACGCGAGCACGTAGGGCAACACGCAGAGCGCCGTGCCCGCGACGAACAGCGCGAAGCCGCTCGTCGAGCGCCCGACAGGCACCACCGCGCGCGGTCCGTCCTCCGATCGCGATGCGCCTGCCACCGGCGATACGCGTGCCACCGGCGATGCGCCTGCCGCCGGCGATGCGCCTGCCACCGGCGATGCGCCTGCCGCCGGCGGCGCGCTCGTCGCGCGCGCCGCCGCCAGCAGCCACCACAGGCCCGCGATGCCGACGAGGAACAGGCCCTCGGGGCGCGTGAGGTAGGCGAGGCCCGTGAGCAGACCGGCGAGCAGCAGTCGTCGGCGGCAGCCGCCGCGCTCGGCCGCGGCGAGCAGCGTGGCGCAGGCCAGCGCGGCCAGCGCGAGGAACAGGCCGTCGCTCTGGATGTCCGCCGTGGAGAGGAGCAGCCGGCCGTGCAGCGCGGCGAGCAGCGCGGCCGCGTCGGGCGCCGCGCGGCTGGCGGGGAAGGCGCGCGCGGCCATCGCGCGGACGGCGAGCACGACGCCGAGCGCCGAGAGGATCGAGACCGCCAGCGCCGCGTGCAGCGTGCCGCCCGCCAGAGGCGCGAGCGCCGCCGTCGCCGCCGCATAGAGCGGATGGTAGGGGTGCGACAGCGCGCCGCGCACGTCGCCCGCGAGCAGCCGCCCGGCCTGCCACAGGAAGTCGGGGCCGTCGTTGGTCATGAGCACCGCGCCGCGCCACGCGAGCAGCCGCAGCGCGACGGCCAGCGCGAGGATCGCGGGCAGGATCCAGCGCGGCGACCGGGGGCTCATGCGCCGCAGTGTGGTGGCGCGCCGCGCGCGGCGCAAGCGCGCCGGCGACAAGCGCGCGCGAGCGCGTGCCCGTCACGGGACGCGGCAGCAGTTCCTGCAGGTCGCGGTGCCCGACGAGGCGGACCGGCGGACGGGTGCAAGCGCGCGGCGCGGCAGGTAGCCTGTCGCGCATGCCGATGCGACGCGTGGAGCTGGTCGTCGCCGCGCTGGCCTCCGCGTGCGTGCTCGGCGCGCAGGTGCTGCTGCCGCGCGTGTTCTCCGTGCTGCTCTGGTACCACCTCGCCTTCTTTGCGGTGAGCCTCGCGCTGCTCGGGTATGCGGCGGGCGGCGTGATCGTGCGCCGCGCGGTGCGCGCGACCGGCGTGCCCGGCGGCGACCTCGATCTCCCGCTGCTCGCGGCCGGCGCGGCGCTCGGGCTCCCGCTCGCGCTGGTCGTCGTCGCGCGGCTGCCGCTCGAGCCGGCCGACGTGCTGGCGACGTGGAGCGCGCCCGCGCTGCTGCTCGCGATGGGCCTGCTCCTCGCGGTGCCCTTCGCGCTGCTCGGCACGCTGACCTGCGCGCTGCTGGACCGCGCCGGCGCGTCGGTGGGGCGGACCTACGCGGCGAGCTTCCTCGGCGGCGCGGCCGGCGCGGCGCTGACCGTCGCCGCGATGGACCACCTGGAGCCCCCGCGCGTGCTGGCGCTGCTCGCGTGCCTGCCGCTGCTCGCCGCGGCGCTCCTCCGTGGTGGCCGTTCGCTCGCGCGACATGGTGCGCCGACGCACGTGCCGGTGATGCAGAGCGCGGCGGCGCAGGACGCGGTGGTGCACGGCGCGGTGAAGCGCAACTCGGCGGCGCGGAACGCGGCGTGGGTGACGGCCGCGGCGGTCGTCGCCGTGCTGCTCGCGGCGCCCGGGCGCGCGCTGCCCATCGACAGCCGCAAGCACTATCCGCACGTGCCGCCCGAGCGCGTGCTGTCCGAGCAATGGAACGCCTTCTCGCGCGTCACGCTCTACGAGAACCCCGGGCACCAGGGCCTGTGGGCGCTGCCGCCGTCGTACGCGGGGCCGCTGCCCGACATGATCGGCGCGGCGATCGACGCGTGGGCGATCACGTCCATCCTGAAGCGCGCGCCGGGCCGCGACGCCGACCCCGTGCTGCCGTACTACCCGCCGACGCTCTGCTACGAGGGCGCCGAGCCGGGCTTCGACGTGCTGGTCATCGGCGCGGGCGGCGGCATCGACGTGCAGGCGGCGCTCGCGGCCGGCGCGCGCCACGTCACGGCGGTGGAGATCAACCCGCTCATCGTGGACGCCGTGCGCGGCCGCTTCCGCGACTGGTGCGGCGGGCTGTACGACGACCCGCGCGTGGAGGTCGTCGTCGGCGAGGGGCGCGCGTTCCTCGAGCGCGACACGCGCACCTGGGACCGCATCGTGCTCTCCGGCGTGGACACCTTCGCGGCGACGCAGGCCGGCGCCTTCGCGCTCTCGGAGAACTACCTCTACACCGTCGAGGCCTTCCGCGCGTTCGTGCGCCACCTGCGGCCCGGCGGCGTGCTCGGCATGACGCGCTGGTGGTTCGAGCCGCCGCGGCAGACGCTGCGCCTCGCGCTCACCGCGGCCGCCGTGCTGCGCGAGCAGGGCGTCGCGCAGCCGGGCCTGCGCATGTTCATCGCGCAGGCGGAGCTGAACTCGCTCTTCCTGCTCCGCAACGGCGACTTCAGCGCGGAGCAGGCCGCGCAGCTGCGCCGGGCCTGCGAGCAGCGCGGCGCGGTCCCTCGCTTCGCGCGCGAGACGCCGAGCCACCGCGTCTTCGTCGATGCGCTCATGGCCCCCGACCCGGCGCCCTTCATCGCCGCCTATCCGTACGACGTGGAGCCGACCACCGACGACCGCCCCTTTTTCTTCGAGTACAGCCGCCTGCCGACGCTCTTCTCCGCGCAGGGCGACTGGGTCCGCGATCGCATGGGCGGGCAGGAGGTGCTGGTCGGCTGTCTCGCCGTGCTCGCGCTGCTGTGCGTGCCGCTGGTGCTGCTCGCGCGCGGCCGGCGTGCGGCGGGCGGGGCCCGGGTGGCGGCGCGGAGCGGCGCGGCGGACGCTGCGCAGGCTGCAGCGGGAAGCGCGCACGCCGCGCCCGGCACGGTGCTGCCGTTCGCGCTGCTGGGGTTCGGGTATCTCTTCGTGGAGCTGCCGCTCATGCAGCGGCTGTCCCTGCCGCTCGGGCATCCGGTGCTCGCGGTGGCGGTCGTGCTCGTGTCGCTGCTGCTGTGGTCGGGGCTCGGGTCGCTGCTCGCGGCGCGGCTGCCGGCCTCGCGCGTGGCGGCTGCGCTGCCGGCGGTGCTCGCGCTCACGGCGCTCGCGGTGGGGCTGCTGCTCGTCGGCGCACACGAGGCGCTCGTCGCGGCGCTGGCGGACGCGGGGCAGCCCGCGCGCGTCGCGGCGGTCGTCGGCTTCCTCGCGCTGCCCGGCCTGCTGCTCGGCATGCCCTTCCCGCTGGCCGTGCGCGCGCTCCGGGCCGCTGCGGGCGGCGAGCAGCTCGTGCTGTCCACCGCCTTCCTCGCCAACGGCCTCGCTTCCGTGCTCTGCGGCCCGCTGGCGACGCTGCTCGCCATGGAGTGCGGTTTCCGCGTGACGTTGCTGTGCGGAGCCGGTTGTTACGCCGCGGCCGCCGTGCTCTGGAGGCGCCTGCCGGCGGTATCATCCGCGGCCTGAACGCGGCCCGCGTTCCAGCACCGTCCCCGAGAAAGCCACCCGAGTGCCCTCCATCGCCACGGCGTCGTCCGCTCCGCAGCTCACGCTGGTCGCGCCCGTGCGCAACGAGGAGGACAACCTGCACGCGCTCTACCGCCGCGTGCTCGAGGTCTTCGACGGCAAGCTGCCCTTCGAGTTCGTGCTCGTCGACGACGGCAGCACGGACGGCTCGGTCGCGATCATCCGCGAGCTGGCGGCGCGCGATCCGCGCGTGCGGGGCGTCGTCTTCGAGCGCAACTGCGGCCAGACCGCCGCGATGGCGGCCGGCATCCGCGCCGCGCGGGCGCCGCTCATCGCGACGCTGGACGCGGACATGCAGAACGACCCCGGGGACCTGCCCGCGATGATCGCGCTCATGCCCGGCCACGACGCCGTGGTGGGCTTCCGCATCAAGCGCATGGACAGCACCGTGCGACGCTGGAGCAGCCGCATCGCCAACCGCATCCGCAACCGCGTCACGCACGACTCCGTGCGCGACACGGGCTGCTCGCTGAAGGTCTTCCGCGCGCAGGCGATCCAGTCCATTCCGCTGTTCGAGGGCATGCACCGCTTCCTGCCGACGCTGCTGCGCTACCACGGCTACGACGTCATCGAGCACGGCGTCTCGCACCACCCGCGCACCGCCGGCACGAGCAAGTACGGCCTGCGCAACCGCGCCTGGCGCGCGTCCAAGGACCTCGTCGCCGTCTCGTGGATGCGGACGCGCGCGATCCGCGCGCCGATCCGCGAGCTGATCGAGACGCCGGCCGGCGCCGCGCCCGCGGCGAGCCCGGGCACGTCTGCCGTGACGCTGCCCGCGTCCGGCGCCAACCCGCCTGCGCCGCTTCCCGCCGCGCGCCGCTGAGGCGGCGCGTTCCATCGCGCCTGCGTGCGTCGCCGTGCGGCTGGCCCTGCCGCGTCCCGCGCACAGGAAGGTGCGGGCTGCCGCGAGGTCGCCGTGAACCGCCATGGGCCGGTAGAGGCCGTGTCTCTACTGGCCCATGAGCCGCGGGAACACCTTGCGCGGGATCCCGCCGGCCGCATCGCGGCGCGGCGCATCAGGCCTGCGCCGCACCGGGCCCGGCTCCCGGCGCGCCGCCCAGTTCGCCGGCTCGGGCCGCGGCGTTGCCGGGGCCGGCTTTCGCGCCGCGCGAGCCGCGGCGCTTCGCCCCGGGATCCGCGGGCTGCACGGGGTGCCACTGCACCGGCGGCTGGCGGCCCGTCATCTCGAACAGGAAGCGGCTCGGCATGCACGGCACGCGCTGGCCGTACTTCGCGCGCGAGCCGCAGAAGGTGAGCGTGAGCTGGCGCTGCGCGCGCGTGATGCCGACGTACATCAGGCGCCGCTCCTCGTCCACCGTGTCCGTGTCCACGGAGCGCTGGTGCGGCAGGATGCCCTCCTCCACGCCGACGAGGTAGACGCGCGGGAATTCCAAGCCCTTGGCGGCGTGCAGGGTCATGATCGTGATCGCGGTGCGCGTGCCGTCGGCCGCGGCGCCCGCGTCGTCGTCGCGCTCGTCCTCGGCGTTGAGCGCGACGCGCTCCAGGAACTCGCGCAGCGTCGGCGCGGCGGCGCGGCGCACGTAATTCTCCGCGAAGTTCACGACCTCCTCGACGGCCGACCAGCGCTCCTCGCGGATCTTGCTGTCGGTGTAGAGCCGCTCGATCTCCACGCGGTAGTCCACCGCGGCGAGCAGGCGGCGCACGTGCGCGACGAGCTTCTTCCCGGGCTCCTCGCGCCCGAGCTCCGCGAGCGCGGCGCGCAGCGCCAGGCCGGCAGCCGCCGCCACCGGCGGCACGTCCGGCACCGAGGCCGCGCCGTCCACCGCACGGCCGAAGGACACGCCGTGCTCCGTGGCCCACGCGAGCAGCCTGTCGATCGTGGCCTTGCCGATGCCGCGCGCGGGGCAGTTGATGATGCGCAGCAGCGAGACCTCGTCGTCGGGGTTGGCGAGCAGGCGCAGGTAGGCGAGCACGTCGCGCACTTCCTTGCGGTCGAAGAAGGACGGGCCGCCCACGAGCACGTAGGGCTGGCCCGCCGCGCGCAGCGCCGCCTCGAAGGCGCGCGTCTGCACGGCGGCGCGCACGAGGATCGCGAACTCGCCCGGCAGCGCGCCGCGCTCGCGCAGCGACACGATGTCGCGCACGACGTGCTCGGCCTCGCCCGCCTCGTCCTCCACGGGCTTCACCGTCGGCGAGTCGCCGTCGCCCAGCGCGGAGCGGAGCTGCTTGTCGTGCCGGTTGCTGTTGTGCGCGATGACCGCGTTCGCGGCGGCCAGGATCTGCGCCGTGCTGCGGTAGTTGACCTGCAGGCGCACGACGCGCGCGTCGGGGAAGTCGTCCCGGAAGCCGAGGATCTTGGAGACATCCGCGCCGCGCCAGCCGTAGATGGACTGGTCGTCGTCGCCGACGACGCAGAGGTTCCTGTGCCGCGCCGAGAGGCGCTGCACGATCTGGTACTGCGGGGCGTTGGTGTCCTGGTACTCGTCGACGAGCACGTGGTGGTAGCGGTCCTGCAGCGCGCACAGGACCTCGGGGCGCTCCGCGAGCAGGCGCACCGTGAACAGCAGCAGGTCGTCGAAGTCGAGCGCGCGCGTGCGCCGCAGCTGCTCGTCGTAGCGCTCCCAGGCGCGCGCGATGAGCGCATCGTGCGAGCCGCGGCGCTGGCGCGGTCCGGCGCGCTCCTCCGAGGCGCCCGCCTCGCCGGCCCGGCCCACGCCGCCCGAGCCGCCCGAACCGCCCGCGCCGCCGCTGACCGGTCCGCGGCCGAAGGTGTCGGGCGTCTGCAGGCGGTTCTTCGCGAGCGAGATCGCGGCCTGGAGCGCGGAGGGGTGCAGCGTCGTCTCGGGGACGCGCAGGTCGCGCAGCACGCCCTTGAGGGTGGCGAGCTGGTCGGACGCGTCACAGATGGCGAGGTGTTCCGGGAGCCCGAGCGTCTCGCCGAACTCGCGCAGCGTGCGCAGGCAGAAGCCGTGGAAGGTTCCGACGGTCAGCGCGGCAGCGGCGTCGCGGCCGACGAGCGCGGACAGGCGCTCCTTCATCTCGCGCGCGGCCTTGTTGGTGAAGGTCACCGCGAGCACGCGCTCCGGCGGCAGGCCGCACGCGAGCATGGCGGCGATGCGCACCGTGATGACGCGCGTCTTGCCGGTGCCCGCGCCGGCGAGCACGAGCAGCGGGCCGGAGGTCGTGGTCACCGCCTGCGCCTGGTCGGCGTTGAGCCCGACCAGCAGGCGCTCCGCGGCAGGCGTGGCGACGAGCGTGATCGGCGCCGCGGCCTCGCCGGGGGGCGAGAGCGCGGGCGTGCGCGCGGACGTGCGCGAGGCCTTGCCGGAGGGCGAGCGCGCGGGCGTGCGCGAGGTCTTGCCGGCAGGACGAGGTGGGATGGCCATGGAAGGGCGCGGATCGTGGGGCTCCGGTGCGCGCGGTTCAAGCGCCGGGGCGCCGCGCGGGACAAAGGATCCGCCCGCAGCGCGCGCGCCATGCGCTACGATCCGGCCCATGGACGTCTCGATCATCCACTGCGGCACCTGAGGCACGATCGCCTCGCGCGCGGCGAGTTACCCCGCCCTCATCCGCGACCAGCTCGGCGTGCCCGTCACGCTGGCGAAGGGCCGGCTCGGTCAGCTCGACGTCGTGGTGGACGGCCACGTCGTCGCGACGCGGAAGGGCGGGCTGGTCGCGAAGCTCGTGCACAGGCCGTTCCCGGCCGACGAGGACGTGGTGGCCGCCGTGCGCGCCGCGCTGCCGCCCGCCTCGTGAAGGACGCTTCGTGAAGGCCGCCACGTGAAGGCCGCCATGGCGACGCGCTCGAGTTCGCGGTCCCCGTGACGCGCCGCCGCTCCCCGGAGGGCGCGGAGTCCCGGGACGGCTGGTAGAGTGTGCCGCCCGAACCTCTCTCGCGCGGCCCGAATCCGCGCGTCGGCCCCGGGCGTGCGATCGCGGCGAGCGTGTGTGCCGCGAGCGTGCGCGCGCCGGCCGCGCAGGCCGGTCGAGCAGGCCACGCGGGCCGGCGACGCACCCGAAGACTCCCGCACCTCCACCACGGAAGGTCCTCTCCCATGAAGGCATCCCTCGTTCGTTCCGGTCTGTCCGCGCTCGTGGCCGCACTGCTCCTCGTCGGGGCCGCGGCAGCGCAGCAGAGTGCGCCGCAGGGGGCGGGCGCGCTCGCGGACGTGGCTGGCATGGAGCTGCTCCCGGTGCTGCAGCGCGCCACCGATGCCGGTCCGGCGGATCCGGGCCAGCCGCTGGTCGTCGCGGTGAGCCTGCCCTTCGCGCGGCCGTCGGACGTGCAGGCCTTCGCGGACGAGGTGAGCGACCCGGACTCGCCGCGCTACCGCCAGTTCCTCACGCCCGAAGAGGTGGGGAACCGCTTCGGCCTGCCGCTCTCGCGAGTCGGCGAGATCGAGGACTACCTGCGGCTGCACGGCTTCACGATCACCGGAACGGGCGGCAACCGGCTCGCGGTCGTGGCGCGCGGCACGGTCGGGCAGGCGGAGCAGGCCTTTCACACCACGATCCGCAAGTGGACGGCGGCTCCGCAGCACGCGATCGAGCCGGCCGAGTTCATCGCGCCCTCGACGCCGGTGCGCCTGCCGGCGGCGCTGGCGGACAGCGTGATCGACGTCTGCGGCCTCGACACGTTCACGCGCCCGCTGCCGCTCGCCACGCTGCTCACGCCGGCGCTGGCCCGCTCGCTCTACGACACGAAGCCGATCTACGACGCCGGCATGACCGGCGCCGGGCGCACGATCGGCATCTCGAGCTTCGACGGGTTCCGCGAGAGCAACTGGCTGCTCTTCATCAGCCATTTCGCGCTGCCGGTGCCGGCGGGCGGTCCCGGCAGCAACGTGACGGACGTGCTCGTCGGCGGGGGCGGCACGGGTGCGGGCGGCGCGGGCGGCGAGGGCGACCTCGACATCCAGATGGCGCTCGGCCAGGCGCCGCTGGCCGACATCCGCATCTACGACAGCCCGAGCAAGTCCAACCTCATCGCGGTGCTGAGCGCGGAGGCCAACGACAACCTCTGCGACGTGATCACCGAGAGCTACGGCTGGCAGCTGCCCACCGGCACGGCGAACTCCGCGCACAATCAGCACCTCTCGATGACCGCGCAGGGCATCACCTACATGGCCGCCAGCGGTGACTTCGGCACCACGATCGAGCCGTTCTCCTATCCCGACTACGACCCCGAGGTCCTCTCCGTCGGCGGCACGATCGCGAACGTGAACGTGACGACCGGCGCGCGCGTCACCGAGAAGAACTGGACCGGCGGGGGCAGCGGCTGGAGCAACAAGGCGCTGGCGTTCAACGTGCGCCCGTCGTGGCAGACGGGCGTCGGCGTGCCCGCGATCAACGCGGAGAACGACAGGCGCCTCGTGCCCGACGTCGCCTTCCATTCCTCGGGGAACTCCGGCGCGTACCAGTTCTACGTGAACAACGGGCTGAACGCCGGCATCGGGACGAGCTTCGCCTCGCCGGTGTTCGCGGGCCAGCTGCAGCTCATCTCGCAGAAGGTGATCGCGCTCGGCGGCCTGCAGCCGGACGGCAGCGGCAAGCGCCGCTTCGGGCGCATGCAGGACCTGATCTACGCCCAGAACAACGATCCTGCGATCTGGTTCGACATCACCACGGGCAACAGCAACGGTCCGCTGCCGTCGGACCAGGGGCTGGCGACGCCGCATGTGGGCTGGGACAGCTGCGTCGGATGGGGGCCGATGAACTGCGATGCCTTCGCGTCCGCCGTCGTGTGCGCCACCGGCGGCTGCGGCGACGTGGGCTGGACCGATCTCGGCTTCGCCCTCGCCGGCATCAACGGCCTCCCGGCGCTGACCGCGGCCGGACCGATGACCGCGGGTTCGGAGACGAGCATGACGCTCACGCAGGCCAGGCCCGTGTCCTTCGCGGATCTCGTCGTCTCGATGAGCCAGATGCCGACGCCGTTCAAGGGCGGCACGCTGGTCCCCGTGCCGGCCGCCGTGTCCGTGAACCTGCTCACGGACGGCGTGGGCTCCATCCAGCTCGTGTGGCCCGCCTGGCCCGCCGCCGTGCCCGCGGGCACGACGCTGTTCTTCCAGTACGCGATCCAGGACGCCGCCGCGCCGAAGGGCGTCTCGCTGAGCAACGCGCTGCAGGCGCTCACTCCGTAAGGCGTCCGGCCACCGCGAAGGCGCGGACCGTGGTCCCGAAGACCGTGGTCCCGCGGGCCCTCACTTGTGCCGCGGCCAGAGGTTCACCAGCTCCCAGCGATACTGCCGCGGGCCGCCGTCCTCCGGCTCCCAACCTTCACGGAGTCGCAGCGTGTCCGGAAACGCCGGCGGCTGGCCCGCGCGCCAGTCGGCCAGGAAGATCACTTCCTCGGGGATGAGGCGGTACCGGAGTGACGCGTCGAGCGGAGGCTCGGGCGCCCAGTCCCGGGCTTCGATCCGGGCCAGGAGCGCGTCCGCCTGCGCCAGGCGCTGCGAGTACGCCACGCCGTAATCGCCCGGCGACCCGGACCGCGCGAACAGCCAGCTCTGGTACGAGCACGTCAGCACGAGCAGCAGCGCGATGTGCACCCAGCGGAGCCTCGGGAGCCAGACGTCGACGAGCCTGCGTGGCGCGGATGAAGGCAGCGCGAATCCGTCCGCCATGAGCAGGAAGGGCAGCGGGTAGAGGATGAGCACGTAATGAGGTTCGGCCGGGATCCTCAGCGCGATGAACGCGCCGACGAAGATCATCCACGCCAGGCCCAGGTGCGGGATCGTCCGCGGCGCCCTGACCCAGTGCCAGAGCCCTGCGGCGAGCAGAGGCGCTCCCGTCGCGATCGCGCCGTAGTAGCCGACGTTGCGCGCGAGCCAGCCCAGCCGGCCCGTCGTCTCGCGGTCGTGAAAGAACCCGCTCCGATCCCCTTCGATGAACCTGAGGAGGTCCGTCGGCACGGCGTGCAGGAGCAGCCGTGCGAGATACTCCGCGCTCAGCATCGGGAGCCTGGCCGGATGGACCAGGACCTCAGGGGGCAGCGTGAGCAGGTATCGGAGATAGGGAATCACGAAGAACGCGTGCAGCCCGAGCCCCGCGGCGATCAGCGCGCTCTCCCGGAGATCCGGCCTCGGAGGGATGGTCTGCAGGCGCCCGTCGCGCCGGTCGAGCGCGCACTGGATCGCGACGGCCAGACCCAGGACGACCGCGAAGATCGGTCCCGACTGGTGGAGTTGCGTGACCGGCAGGAGTCCCAGGAGCGCGAGGCCGAGTCCGCTCCAGAAGGTCGCACCTCTCAGGCGAGCGAGGCCGAAGAGCAGGACCGTGAGTCCCGGGAGCAGCAGATCCTGCGCCCAGAGCTTGCGCGAGTAGGCCACCGCGAACGGCGAGACCGCGATGAGCGCCAGGAACACCAGTGCGCGGGTCGGGCCGATCGTGCGCTTTGCCCAGACGTAGAGGGCCGGCAGGCAGAGCCAGTTGGTGAGCGCGACGAGCAGCGCGGCGCCCACGGGGTTGTGAGTCAGCGCCCAGAAGAGCGCCACCACGTGATTGAAGAGCGGCGCGTTGGCGATCCCCTTGGAGGAGAGCATGCCGGTGCGGGGCCAGGGAGCCGCGGTGGCCCAGGGCCGGTCGGCGAGGAGATTCATGCCGAGGCGCAGCGCCTGCAGTTCGTCGCGCTTGAACTCCATGTGCTGCAGGCCGCGGAGGCGGAGGCAGAGCGCGACCAGCAGGAGGAGTGAGACCCACAGGCGGGTGCGGGTGAAGCGCATGGGGGCCGAGAGTAGCGGACCCGGGATCCGTCCATCGCGACTTGCGGAGGTCCTGCCTCGCGCACTCCGGCCTGCCGCTGCTCCGCGACCGGAACGGCGGCAGGAGTGCGCCGCTCCGAGGGAGCGCGGACGCGGGCCGTCAGCCCGCCGCGACGCCGCCGCGGATGGAGGTGGCGCCGCGCAGCTTCAGCAGCGATTGGGCGGCGCCCTTGCCGTAGCGCAGGCCGAAGATCCCGTAGAGCTTCTTCTTCCAGCGCAACTGCCGGTTGAGGCTTTGCGCGCGCGCGCGCACGCGGTCGATCGTCGGCTTGTCCATGTGCGTGCCGATGAGGCCCGCGGCCAGCACGACCTCGTCCCAGGAGTCGCCCTTCAGCTCGCCGCGCTCGACGGCCTCCGTGTGATACCGCGTCATCGGGTAGGTGATGTTCACGTTGGGCGACATCGCGATGCCGAGCCGGTGGAAGAAGAGGATGGACTCCATCGCGGTGGCCTCGGTCTCGCCGGGCAGCCCGAGGATCATGTTGGGCGAGATGGTGAGGCCGATGCTCTCGCCGTAGTCGCGGTACTTCAGGAAGTCTTCCAGCGTGAGCTTGCTGATCTCGCCCTGGATCGCGTCGCTGCCGGTCTCGAGGCCGGTGTAGATCTCCACGCAGCCCGCGTCGCGCATGAGCTTGAACAGCTCCAGCTTCATGCCGTTGAGTCGCGTCTGGCAGCGCCACTCGATGCGCTTGTGGAGGCCGCGCTCGATGAGGCCCTCGCAGATGGCGATGGTGTGCCGCCGGTCCAGGGTGAAGATCTGGTCCTGGAACATGATCCGGCTCACGCCGTAGGTCTGCACGACCTCCTCGACCTCGTCGAGGACCTGCTCGGCGTTCCGCTTGCTCTGGCGGTCGCCGAACATCTGCTTGTAGCAGTAGCCGCAGGGCATCGGGCAGCCGCGCGACGTCTCGAGCATCGCGAAGCGCGTCTCGGATGCGGCGCCGTCGCGGTAGCGCTCCATCGGCAGCAGGTGCCAGGCCGCGGACGGGAAGTCCGCGTACTTCACCGGATCGCTCTCGTCCGGATTGTGGACGAAGGAGCCGTCCGCGCGCCGCCAGCTCACGGACTTCACCGCGGACCAGTCGGCGCGCACTTCGCCGCGCGCGATGGCGCCCAGCGCGGCGAAGGACACGGGCTCGGTCTCGCCGCGCAGCACGGCGTGCACCATGGGCAGGCGGCGCAGGATGTCGGCGGGATAGATGGAGCCGTGGGGGCCCTCGACCAGGACGTGCTTCGGTGCGAAGCGGCCCGGCGTGCCGGCCCCGCCGCGCGGGCCGGTGCCCTCGTCCGCGAACAGCGTGCGGAAGAAGTCGTCCACGTAGGCGAGGTCGGGGATCGGCAGCTCCCACGCATCGGTGCGCTCGGAGCTGTAGTAGAGGACGTCGGGCGCGAACTCGCGGATGCGGCGCGCGGTCTCCGCGTCGCTCCAGTCCATGACGTGCGCGTCGAGGAACTGGATCTCCCAGCCGCCCTGCTGCTCGAGCCACGCCGCCACGATGGCGGTGGAGAGCGGCTGCCAGCGCCGGGTCTTGCGGAAGGCGTAGTTCCGCTGGAAGACCGGGATGTGGGGGTTGACGATGGAGATCTTCATGGGTGCTCGCGCCCGTCGCGGAAGCGGGGGGAGTCTATCGCACCACCACCGATGGTGCGACGCCCGCGATGGTGCGACGCCCGCGCGGCGCGCGACGCCGCGCGGAGGGTGCCGGCGGCGCACCCCGGCTCGCGCGGCCTGCGGCCTGCGGCCGGCGCCCGGTAGCCGGCCCGACCGGGAGGGCTTACACTCCGCGGCCCTTAGTCCCTGTCGGCCCGGCGTTTCCACGCCCGGCCCCCGAGCGCGCGCAACACTCCCGATCCCGCGGCGCTCTCCTCCCCGGCCTCCTCCCGATGTCCCGTTCCGGAGTTCGTTCATGAAGTCGTCCAGCCTCCTCGTTTCCGCCCTCGTTCTCGGCGCGCTCCCGCTCGCCGCCAGCGCGCAATTCGACGTGTGGACCGTGAACGGCGGCCGCGTGTCCATCCACTTCCAGCAGTCCGTGCTGGACACCGACGGCCTGGCGGTGATCGAGCTGGACGAGACGGCCACGAGCACGGATGCCATCGTCGAGCTCACCGAGCTCCCGCTGGTGAACTTCACCATCGACAACGGGGACTCCAACCTGCTCTTCCTGCAGGGCGAGAACGAGGGCTTCGTGCCCTACGGTATCCTGGGCGGCTCGCTGCACGCGCTCGGCGGCTTCCGCCTCGTGTCGGGCAAGACGGGCCGGGCCGTGGACTTCCACGACTTCGTGATCCACCCCTTCCAGGTCCGCAACGACGGCCCCGACGGCAGCCCCGACCCGGACTACTTCGCGCTCTCCGCGCACCCGGCCGGCGGCGCGCTCGACAACGACCTGCTGCTGCGCAACGTGAAGATCCAGTTCGCGATCGACGGCGTGCAGTACGAGGGCCAGCCCGGCGGCCACGGCGTGCCCACGCTCGTGATCAAGTCCTGGGACATGGTCGTCACCGACGCGCTCGCGGCCAAGCTCGGCCAGCCCGAGCTCGCGGGCCGCATCCTCGCCACCGGCAAGGTGGAGGGCGACTCGGTGCCGTGGACCCAGCGCTGGCAGTACCCGGCGGGCCAGAACCCGTTCACGCCCTACACGGGCTCCGGCTCCCGCACGGCCCCCGCGGCCGCGGACTCGGCGACGCTCGGCACGCCGACCATCGACGTGAAGCTCGGCCTCATGCAGGGCATCACGGCGCTCGGCCACGTGGGCACCTTCGGCAGCGGGCGCGCGGGCCTCTCCATGTCCACGACCTCGTGCAACCTCGGCGCCAGCCAGGTGACCTGGCTCGCGGCGATGAACGAGAACCACCCCGGCATCGCGATGCAGCTCTACCGCCAGAACGGCCTGCGCTTCGAGCAGGTCGGCGTGTCGTGGATCAAGCACGGCTTCTTCGCGCTGGCCAACAGCCAGTGCACGCCGTGCCAGGGCGGCAGCGCGCAGGGCAAGTTCCTCGGCATCGGCTGCTCCGACACGTACGGCACCAGCAACAACGGTGACCGCATGTGGCTCGGGCCGCGCAACGAGTGGGACGTCTTCACCGCGCACTGGACCTGCCTCGGCAGCTACTTCGACGGCCTGCCGGCCGACTGCGTCCGCAGCGAGAGCGGCGCGGGCCTCGGGGCCGTCGAGCACCGCCTCGAGGCCTTCGACGCGGACCTGAACAACGCCGACTCGCAGTACTTCTACGAGGCCATGTACATGGTCCGCCAGGACGAGGACCTCTCGAACAACATCGGCAGCCGCCGGTGCACGATGGTCCCGAACGGCAGCTCCACGAGCTGGATCTTCGCGACGCCGACGACGGACAACGCCCTGCTCGCCGGGCCGGCCATCAACCGCTACGGCGAGATGCGCACGCAGGCGGGCCTCGGGCCCGCGGACGGCGACGTCGTCCTGGCGGTGCAGACCGCGGACCTCGGCGGCGGCCTGTGGCGCTACGAGTACGCGCTCTTCAACTGGAACCTCGACCGGCAGGTCCGCGCCTTCTCGGTGCCCACGGGCGCCGGCAGCGCGACGGACTTCTACTTCCACGACGTCGACGACCAGACCGCCAACGACTGGGTGCCGGCGGAGGCCGGCGGCAACCTCACCTGGACCTTCCCGGACGTCGTGCTGGCCGGCACCAAGGTGGGCGGCCCGCTCGAGTTCTGCACGCTCTACAACTTCGGCTTCACGAGCGACGTGGCGCCGGGCACGCGCAACGCCGGGCTCACGATCCACGTCCCCGGCCCGGGCGGCGACGCGCTCGCGGTCTCGACGATCGCGCCCGCGGGCCTGAACTTCTCCGCGAGCAAGCTCTCCCCCGTGGTCGGCGAGGTCTTCGACCTGCAATTCCACGGCGGCTCGGCCTCCGCGATCGCGGCGCTCTTCGACGTGGGCGGGGTCACGCTGCCCTCCCCCGTGCTCATCGGGCCCATCGCCTTCGATGGCAATGGCGATGCGAGCATCCCGCTCGTCGTGCCGGCGGAGCTGACCGGGCTGACGCTGGGCTTCGCGGGCGGCGAGGTCACGACCTCGCCCCTGCACCTGGTGCACCTCAGCAACCAGCTGGTCCTGCACGTGCAGTGAGCGCCGGCGCCGCCGCTTGTGCGGCGCCCCGCGATGTTCTGTGATCTGCGGAGCACGGCCCCGCGCGCGTCGCGCGGGGCCGTGCTCCGGTCTTTCCGGGCGGGAGGGATTCCGTGAGCGAGCTCTTCACCGCCGAGAACGCGATCGCGCTGGCCACGCTGACGGGCCTCGAGATCGTGCTCGGCATCGACAACATCGTCTTCATCAGCATCCTGACCGGGAAGCTGCCGGCCGAGGTGCGCGGTCGCGCGCGCCGGCTGGGCATGGGCGGCGCGATGCTCATGCGCATCGGGCTGCTGCTCACGCTGAGCTGGGTGATGCGGCTCACCGCGCCCCTGTTCGGGGTCTGGGGGCACGAGTTCTCGGGGCGCGACATGATCCTGCTGGTGGGCGGCCTGTTCCTCATCGGCAAGTCCACCTTCGAGATCCACGAGCGCATGGAGGGCGAGTCGCCGCTCTCGGTGGGGGGCCGCGCGGCGCCGTCCTTCCGCGGGGTCATCACCCAGATCATGGTGCTGGACATCGTGTTCTCGCTCGACTCGGTCATCACGGCGGTGGGCATGGCCAAGGAGATCGTGGTCATGGTGACTGCCGTGGTGCTCGCGGTGGGGGTCATGCTCGTCTTCGCCGGCGCCGTGGGCGACTTCGTGGAGCACAACCCGACCATCAAGATGCTCGCGCTCTCCTTCCTGCTGCTGATCGGCGTCATGCTCGTCGCCGACGGCTGCGGACAGCACATCCCCAAGGGCTACATCTACTTCGCGATGGCCTTCTCGCTGCTCGTGGAGCTGCTGAACCTCCGAGCCCGCAAGGCGCGAGGTCTGGCTCACTAGCCAACGCCGCCCGCTGGCCGGTCCGAGTCCGAGTCCGAGTCGTCGGAGCCGGAGCCGGAGCCGGAGTCGGAGTCGGAGTCGGAGTCGGAGTCGGAGTCGGAGTCGGAGTCGGAGTCGGAGTCGGAGTCGGAGTCGGAGTCGGAGTCGGAGTCCGGTCCGACGGCGCGCTGCGTTCCGCGCGACCCCCGGAGACATCGACATGGCAGCGAGCCATGTGGACGATCTCCGGGTCTCCTTTCCCGGATGCCTCCGCGATGACCACGTCCCACCGGCTGGCGCTTCTCGCCGCGTTCCTGCTCCTCGGGGCGTGCACATCCGATTCCGCGGCCGAGCGCCCGCGCACCGCCGAGCCCGCGCTCGTCAAGCCGACCGCGCCGCAGCCTCCGGCGCCTCCCGTCGCGCCCACCGAAGCGGCCCTCAAGATCGGCCAGCCGGTGACCGGACTCACCCTGCTGCACAACGTCTTCAGGCTCGGTGACCGCATGATCAGCGGCGATGCCCCGGAGAGCCCGGCCGCCTTCGACGAGCTGAAGGCGATGGGCGTGCGGACCGTGCTGTCCGTGGACGGCTCGGCCCCGGACGTGAAGGACGCCGAGGCGAAGGGCCTGCGCTACGTGCACATCCCCGTGACCTACGCCGAGGTCACGCCCAGCCAGCAGCTCCAGATCGCCAAGGTCGTGCGCGAGCTGCCCGGCCCGGTCTACGTGCATTGCCACCACGGCATGCACCGCGGGCCCGCAGCCGCGGCGTCGGCGGCGGTGCTGCTCGGCATGCTGAACCCCGCGCAGGGCGTGGCCTTCATGAAGCAGGCCGGGACCGCGGACAACTATTCCGGGCTCTACGCCTGCGTGGCCAAGGCCACGGCCGCCGACGCCGGCACGCTGAACGCCGCGCCCTCGGACTTCCCCAGCGTCAGCAGGCCCGCGGGCCTCGTGGACGCGATGGTGAAGGTGGACCAGGCCTTCGACCGTCTCGGCGAAGTCCGCGCCGCGGCCTGGGGCGTGCCGGCCGATCATCCGGACCTGGTGCCCGCCGCCGAGGCCGGCCAGCTCGCGGACAACCTGCGCTTCGGCGCGCAGTCCGACGAGGCGAAGCAGCTCGGCGAGGACTTCGCCCGGCACCTCGCCCCGGCGCTCGAGCGCGCCTCGGCGCTGGAGCAGAAGCTCGTCGCGGGCGCGCCGAAAGAGGATCTGGAGGCGGCCTACAAGGCGCTGAAGGCCTCGTGCACGGACTGCCACTCCGTGTACCGCAACAAGCCGCGCTGATCTGACGGCGGCCACGCCGCGGACTGCGAGCAGGTGCGCCGAACCGACCTGCCCCGCGCCGCGTGAGAGCGTGCGCGCGGGCAGCTGACGCGGCGCGTCAGCGCTCTTCCTCTTCCATGATCCGCGCGAGCTTCACCATCGCGCGGCTGTGGAGCTTGCGCGCGGCCTCGGGGCTGGGCGAGCCGATCGCCTTCGCGACGTCCTCCCAGCTCGCATCGCAGTAGGTGCGCAGCAGGATCACTTCGCGCGTCTGCGCCGGCAGGCCCGCCACCGCACGGTCCACGCGGTCGTAGAGCTCGCGCCGGCTGGCCTCGTCGGCGGGGCTGCCCGCCTTGCCGGGATGGATGTCCAGCGTGTCGAGCTGCCGCTCCTTCTGGCGCGAGCGCTTCTGGCTGTAGGCCCGCCGCCGCAGGTCGTGCATCTCGTTCTCGGCGATCTTCGTGAGCCAGCGCAGGATCGCGCCGCGGTCCGGGACGTTCAGCTCCTTGATGTGCGTGAGCGCGGCCGAGAGCGTCTCCTGCACCACGTCTGCGGATTCGAGCAGCCCGCGCAGCCGCGCGTCGAGGCGCACGCGCACCACGCGCCGGAGCCGGTCCTGGTAGCGCGCGAGCAGCGCATCGAGCGCCTTCGCGTCGCCGGCCTGCGCGTGCTTCAGCAGGTCCATGGAGACCCAGGTGTCCTCGCGGTGCGGCAGTGCGCCGGCCATGCTCTCCACCGGGTCGGGGCGCGATGTCATCGAACGCTCTAGGCTCCGTATAGACTGGGTGACATGGTACAGCCCTCCTCCTCGCCGGGGAGCGTGGACACGCTCTTCGAGTCCTGGCTCGAGGAGTTCGAGCGCGGCGGCGAGGACTTCGAGGCCTTCGTCGCGCTGCACGCCGAGCAGGCGAAGGAGCTGCGCCGCCTGTTCCTCGCGTGGCGCCGGCTCTGCTCCGCGCTGCCCGAGAGCGCGAGCGCTCCGGGCCTGCGCGCGGCGAGTCCGCCGGACCTCGCGGGCGAGAGCCGCGAGCGCGCCGGCCGGCTCGGCGCGAGCCTCGCCGACGGCAGCATGGCGGAGGGCCGCCGCGGCGGCGCGGCCGGCCAGCATCCCGAGCTCCAGGCCGGCGCGCTGGTGGGCGACTACCGGCTCGTGCGCCCGCTCGGCGCCGGCGGCATGGGGCAGGTGTGGGAGGCCGAGCAGGTCTCGCTGGGGCGGCGCGTCGCGCTGAAGATGCTGCGCCACGGCCGCGGCTTCGTCGGCGGCGAGCGGCTGCTGCACGAGGCCCGCGCGGCAGGCCGCATCAATCACCCGGGCATCGTGCCGGTGTTCGCGGCGGGCGAGGCCGGCGGCGTGGACTACGTCGTGCAGCAGATCGTGGGCGACGGCACCACGCTCGCGGATCTCATCGAGCAGCGGCGCCGCACCGGCCAGCCCTCCGCGCTGCGCCTCGCGGCGCTGTTCATCGACATCGCGGAGGCGCTGCACGCCGCGCACGAGCAGGACATCCTGCACCGCGACCTCAAGCCGCGGAACATCCTCATCGACCCCGACGGCCGGCCGCGCGTGAGCGACTTCGGCCTGGCGCTGCGCGTCGGCGACATCGGCTCGGCGGGGCTGGTCGGGACCTGCGCCTACATGAGTCCCGAGCAGGCCGAGGGCGGGCTCGCGCTGGACCGCCGCTCCGACGTGTTCAGCCTGGGCGCCGTGCTGTACGAGGCGCTCACGCTGGAGCGGCCCTTCGGCGGCGACACGATCACCGACGTGCTCGCGGCCGTGCGCGATCACCGCCCCGCGGACCTCTCGCGCCTCGCGCGCGACGTCCCCGGCGACCTCGCGGCGGTCTGCATGAAGGCGCTGGAGAAGGACCCGGCCGCGCGCTACCGCGACATGCGGGCCTTCGTGGCGGACCTGCGCCGGCTGCTCGCCCACGAGCCGGTGCTCGCGCGGCGCACCAACGCGGCGGGGCGCACGTGGCGCTGGTCGCGCAGGCACCCGGCGCGCGCGGTGGCGCTGCTGCTCGGCGGCGCGTCGCTGGTGATCGTGGCGGCGCTGCTCGCGCGCGAGTCCAACCTGAGGCACGAGGCCGAGTCGCGCGCCTCCGAGGCGCGCGCGCAGGGCTACCTCGCCAACCTGCGCGCGGCGGCGGCGCACATGCAGCGCGGCAACCCGGTCGAGGCGCGGCAGCGGCTCTCCGCCTGCGCGCCGGAGCTGCGCGGCTGGGAGTGGCGCCACGCATCGCTGCTCGTGAACTCCTCCGTGGTGCTGCTGGCCGGGCACGCCGGCGGGACCACGGCCGTCGCCGTCACGCCGGACGGCCGGCTCATCGCCACCGGCGCCGCGGACTCCATGGTGCGCTGCTGGGACACCTCGGGCGCGCGCCTCGCGGAGTTCGACGCGGGGCTGGGCCCGATCCGCGCGCTCTCGCTCTCCGACGACGGCTCGCGCCTGCTCGTCACCGGCGAGGACGGCGACGTGCAGGTGCGCGA
>Ga0193753_10000558_pt1 | contig 36271 bp, 28 predicted proteins | sample H1c2metaG_FD_144925 | JGI IMG/M metagenome (GOLD analysis project Ga0193753, IMG submission 144925) | Soil microbial communities from a riparian zone of the East river system, Colorado, United States - H1c2 | ecosystem: Environmental > Terrestrial > Soil > Riparian zone | place: USA: East...
GGGCCGCAAGGTCGGGATAGCCGGGTACGAACACATCGCGATCCAGCACCGGGTCGCGGAAGCCGGCCTGCACCATCGCATCGCCGAACTGGCCGATCGAGGCGAACGGGCTCACATGCGGCACCGCGTCGGCGTGGGCGAACGCGTCGCGCAGTTCGATCAGCGTCTCCGGTCCGAAACTCGACACCAGCAGGCGCGCGCCCGGCTTGAGTACGCGGCGGAATTCGGCGAACAGCGCCGGCAGATCGTCGACCCACTGCACGCACAGATTGGAGAACAGCACATCGACGCTGCCGTCGGCGAGCGGCAGGGCGCGGGCATCGGCGCAGAGGCGATCGAACGGACGCCACCAACCGGCCTGCTTGCGCGCCTGGCGCAGCATCGGCAAGGCGACATCCAGCGCCAGCAGGCGTGCACGCGGCCAGCGTTTGCGCATGGCAGCCGAAGCGTGACCCGGGCCGCAACCCAGATCGACGACGACCTGCGGCGCCTGGTCCTCGAGATAGTCGAGCGATTCGAGCAGGCGCGTTTCGACCTCACGCTGCAGCGCGGCGGCGGCTTCGTAATGATCGGCCGAACGCGAGAAGGCGCGACGGACCTGGCGTGTGTCGAAAATTTCGTTCATGCGTTGCTTTTGCTTAAAGAAGACGCGAAGTCATCGATTGCCTGCGCGACCTGGTCCGCATGTCCCAGGAACGGCGCATGCCCGCCGCCGGCGATTTCCAGGTATGCGCTGTGCGGCGCCAGGCTCGCCGCATCGCGCATGCCGGCGGGCGGCACCAATCTGTCGCGGCGTCCGGAAATCCACAGGCTCGGCACCGGCAGCCGCGGCAACACTTCGCGCAGATCGGTCCGCTCCAGCAGGCTCAGGCCCTGTTGCAGCACGCGCTGCGCCGGTTCGCAGCGCGCGAACAGTTGCTGGCGCAGCGTGCGCAATTCGTCGCGACCGTGCTCGGCGCCGATCGTGTCCAGCACCAGGAAACGGTCGAGCGTGCCACGGTAATCGCTGTGCAGATCGCGGGCGAATTGCGCGAATACCTCCGCCGCCACTGCGTGCGGCCAGGGTTGCCCGTCGGCGCCATCGTCGTCGACGAAACGCGGCGTGGCGCTGATCATCGCCAGGCCGCGCACCTGCGCCGAAGCCGCTGCGGCGTGCAGGGCGAACAGCCCGCCCAGCGACCAGCCGATCCATACTGCTGGCGGCGTTCGCGCGACGATCGCGTCGACGCAGGCGGCGAGCGTCAACGGCGTTTCATCGTCGCGGCTGTAGCCGTGCCCCGGCAGATCGACCAGATGCAGCGTATAGCGGTCGCGCAGCCGTGCCAGCAGCGGCGCGAACACGCCGCCATGCATGGCCCAGCCATGGACCAGCACCAGCGCCGGACCGTCGCCGGCGACTTCGATGTGCAAACCGCCGCTCATGCCGTCGCTGCGATGCCGCGCTCTACGACAGGGTCGGCCATGCTCACATCGCCGCCGGTGCGGCGGCGACGTCGTCGCCGAAACGGTCGCGCACGCGCGACAACGTATCGACCAGGCCATCGATCTCGGCCGGGCCGTGCAGCGCCGACACGGTGATCCGCAACCGCGCCCCGCCTTCCGGCACCGTCGGCGGGCGGATCGCGGCGACCCAGTACCCGGCATCTTCGAGCGCGGTCGCATAGGCCAGCGCGCGCGCTTCGCTGCCGCAGATGAAAGGCTGGATCGGCGTGTCCGATGGCAACAGCTCCAGGCCGTGCGCGGCGGCCGACGTGCGCAGGCGCACGATCGATTCGCGCAGCTTCACCCGGCGCCATTCCTCGCGGCGCGCGATCTTGACCGCGGTCAGCGACGCCGCAGCCTGTGCGGGCGGAATCGCGGTGCTGTAGATGTAGGGTCGTGCGGTTTCCGACAGGTGCTGGATCAGCGCCTCATCGCCGACCAGCACCGCGCCATAACCGCCGAGCGCCTTGCCCAGCGTGACCAGCTGCAACGGCACATCGACCGCGCTGAGACCGGACAGGGCGACGCTGCCGCGACCGCTGGTGCCGAGCACGCCGACGCCGTGCGCATCGTCGACATACACCAGCGCCTGCTGCATGCGCGCGGCCAGCATCAGCGCGCGCAACGGCGCGATGTCGCCGTCCATGCTGAACACGCCGTCGGTAGCCAGCATCGCCGCGCCCTCGGGCACGCTGCGCAGCTGGCGCAGCGCGCCTTCGGCGTCGGCATGCGGATAGCGGCGCAGGCGGCAGTCGGCGAGGCGCGCGGCGTCGATCAGGCTGGCGTGGTTCAAACGATCCTGCACGCACAGGTCGTCGTTACCCAGCAAGGCCTGCACCACCGCCAGGTTGGCGAGGAAGCCGCTGCCGAGCAGCAGGCCGCGCGGATACTCGAGCCAGTCGGCGATTTCGCGTTCGAGCGCGTCGTGCGCGGCATGGTGGCCGCAGACCAGGTGCGAGGCGGTGCTGCCGATGCCGTCGCGCGAGGCCGCGTCCTGCAGCGCGGCGACCACGCCGAACTGCTGGGCAAGGCCCAGATAGTCGTTGCCGCAAAAGCCGATCAGCCAGCGGCCGTCGACTTCATAGCGGGCGCCGTCGCGGCGCGTGACGCTGCGCCGCACGCGGGTGCGCTGCTGCGCTTCGCGCTGCGCGCGCGATTCGCGCAGGCGTTCGTGCAGGTCGGGCCGCGGCATGGTCAGAGCCTGCCCTGAACTTGTTTCAGGGCCACCGCGGTCTGGGGCGCGTCGACGATGTCGGCATGCACCGTGTTCGCCTCCTCGACCAGCGGCATCGGACGCAGGCCCAGGCGCGCGAACAGCGCCAGATCGCGTTCGGTGTCCGGGTTGCCGGTGGTCAGCAATTTTTCGCCGTAGAAGATCGAATTGGCGCCGGCGGCGAAGCACAGCGCCTGCAGTTCGTCGCTCATCGATTCGCGCCCGGCCGACAGCCGCACCATCGATTTGGGCATCGCGACGCGCGCCACGGCGATCGTGCGCACGAATTCGAACGGATCCAGTTCCGCGGTCCCGGCCAGCGGCGTGCCTTCGACCTGCACCAGGCGGTTGATCGGCACCGAATCCGGATGCGCCGGCAGGTTGGCCAGCGTCTGCAGCAAGCCCGCTCTTTGCGAGCGCGTTTCGCCCATGCCGACGATGCCGCCGCAGCAAGTCTTCATGCCGACGTCGCGCACGTGCGACAGCGTGTCGAGCCGGTCCTGGAATTCGCGGGTGTGGATGATTTCGCCGTAGAAGTCCGGCGCGGTATCCAGATTGTGGTTGTAGTAATCCAGGCCCGCCGATTTCAACGCCTGCGCCTGCGTGCCGCTGAGCATGCCCAGCGTGGCGCAGGTTTCCAGGCCCAGCGCCTTCACCTCGCGGATCATCGCGGCGACCTTGGGGATATCGCGGTCCTTCGGCGAACGCCAGGCCGCGCCCATGCAGAAACGCGAGGCGCCGGCGGCCTTGGCCTGTTTCGCCTTCTCCAGCACCGCTTCGGTGCTCATCAGCTTGGTCGCGTCGACGCCGGTGTGATAGCGCTGCGCCTGCGGGCAGTAGGCGCAATCCTCCGGGCAGCCGCCGGTCTTCACCGACAGCAGCGTGCTGACCTGGACTTCGGCCGGATCGAAATGCTGGCGGTGCACGCTGCCCGCGCGGTGCAGCAGCTCGGTGAAGGGCAGCGCGAACAGGGCTTCGATCTCGGTGCGCGACCAGTCGTGACGCGTGGCCGAGTGCGGATGGAGGGCTTGGCTGACAGCAGGCATGGGTGTTTTCCGACGGACAGGGCGATGCAGGCCAAGCAGTCTGGAAACCATGCCCGCCCCTGTCAACCAAACGCTGTCCGCCACGGTTGACGGCCTGCTTGCCCGCCTCGGCCACCTGCTCTGGCCATCGCGCTGCCTGTTGTGCGGGGAAACCGGCGCGGATGGCCGCGACCTGTGCCGCGAATGCGCCGCTGCGCTGCCCTGGAACCGCAGCGCCTGCCTGCGTTGCGCATTGCCGCTGCCGATCGCGGCCGCGGCCTGCGGCCATTGCCTGCAACGGCCGCCGCCTCTGGACCGGACCCATGCGGCGCTGGTCTACGGGTTTCCGGTCGACCGGTTGCTGCCGCGCCTGAAATTCCACGCCGACCTATGTTGCGGCCGGCTGCTGTCGCAGCTGATGATCGAGGCCTTCATCGACCTGCCGCGGCCGCAGGCACTGATTCCCTTGCCCTTGCATCGCAGCCGCTTGCGCAGCCGCGGTTACGACCAGGCGCTGGAACTGGCGCGGCCGCTGGCGCGCGCACTGGACCTGCCGATGCTCGACGGCGTCCTGGTACGGCAACGCCGCACCGCACCGCAATCCCGGCTCGACGCCGACGCGCGCAAACGCAATCTGCGCGGCGCATTCGCGGTCAGGCCGGACGCGGCGCTGCCTGCGCACGTGGTTCTGCTCGACGATGTCATGACCACTGGCGCCACGCTCAATGCAGCGGCCAGAGCCTTGCGCCGTGCCGGCGCGGTACGCGTCGATGCCTGGGTTTGCGCGCGGACGCCGTGACCGCCGCGGTTTCAGCGCGCGGGCGCTTCCTGCGCAAGCAGTTCCCGGTAAGCACCGGTCAGTTCGAGATTGCCAGCCTTCTGCATCCGTACCTGATAGAACAGGGCCTTCACCATGTCTTCCTCTTCCGGGCTCTCTTCCCTGCGCGTGGTGAATTCGACCAATGCGTCCATCGCCGCCTGCTGCTGCCGCTGATACTGCTCCTGCAATTCGTAAGCCTTGGCGACCTTGATCCGCCAGGAAGGATCCAGCCGCTCGACCGCGTTGTCCGAAGACTGCGTGGTTTCCCAGGCGGCCGCGGTCAGTACTGCCGACGTCACCACCAGTCGCGATGCCTGCTCGCGCTCGGCTTCCGACTTGACGATCCTTTCGGCTTCGTCGATGTTCGAATCGATCCTCGGCAGCACCTTGTCGAGCTCCTCGAGATTGCTGCGTATTTCCGCGGCGACGGCCTCCCTCAGCGCCTCGGCCTGGCGATCGAGCTTGCGCTCGTCCTTCCAGTTGTCGACCGTCAGCGCCAATACCACCGCCAATGCCACCGAGCACGCCTCGATGAAGATCTCGGGCAGTTTGTCGCGCACATGGTCGCGCAGGCTCGGGCGCGGCGGGTCGGTGGCAGGGTCCATCGGCATCAGCGTAACGCAGGCCCCCCACTTCCGGCAGATACGATGCCGGCGCGCACGGTCCATTGTCCCCACGTCCCCACCCTCAGGTATCGAGATGAAACCCTTGCATGCGGCCACGCTCGGCCTGGCCCTGGCGCTCGGCGCCGCCCCTGCGCTTGTCCGCGCAGCAGATCCCGCCGTCGAGAAAGAACTGACCGCTGCCACGCAGGCGGTGCTGGAGGCGCAGATCCATTTCGACCGGAAAGCGCTCGACGCGCTGCTGGCGCCGGATTACGTGGAGGTGTCGCCGCTCGGCGACGTCGACGAGCGCGCCGAAGTGCTGAGCTTCTACACGCCCGAAGCCCGCGCACAGATGCTGGCCGCCGGCATGGAACCGCTGTCGACCAGGATCGAAGAGCCGCGGATACGGGTCTACGGCGACCAGGCCATCGTCATCGCCAAGGACACCGCCGCGCTCAAGGTCAAAGGCGTCGCCGAGGAACGGTCGATGCGCATGCTGTTCCATTTCCGCAAGCTCGCCGGCAAATGGCTGCTGCAGACGATGCAGGTCACCTGGCTGAAGCCGTCGGCCAATCCCGCCGGTTGATTGCCCCGGCGCTTGGCCTACTTGGCCGGCGCCGGTTTCGGGATGTCGGCCTTGGCCGCCTTGCCCGAACCGATGATCGCTTCGGCGCGCATTTCCACCGGCGCGTCCTTGGAGAACAACGCGGTCGTTCCGACCGCGGTCCAGGCCGGGTAGTGATCGCGGAACACTTCGTGGTGCACCTTGAGCATCGGCTCGACCTTCTTGCGGAAATCGGCATGGTCGGTGGCTACATGGAAGCTGGTGATCTCGACCACGTCTTCGAGCGTGGCGCCGGCTTTTTCCAGATGCGCCTCGAGCTGCGCGAACATCCAGCGGATCTTTTCCTCGTCGGTCTTGCCGGGACCGCTGGCGGGGATGCCCGACACGATCACGCGGTTTCCGATTTTCACCACCGGCGTGTAGTGCAGGTCGTGGTAGGAATCCTCCCAGCCTGCCGGTGCGAGGTGTTCGCGCGTCGGCGCGTCGGCCGTGTCCTGCGCGCTCGCGGTGGCGGCGCACGCGGCGCCGAGCAGGCCCAGCATCAACAGACAGGTACGCATCGCCGAACTCCCGTGGTTGGACGCAGCGATTGCAGCGCGCTCGGCCGCGAAGCGCAAGGCCCATTCATCGAAAAACGCCGGCATCAGTGGGGCTGAGCTGTTGGCTGTTGGCTGTTGGCTCGACATCGCAAACACGAACGTTGCTGCTCAGACCCGGAGGGCGGCGGCCATGGATGGCCGCCGTTTTCCGACGGAGGCAGGATGCCGACTCGGAAAATCCCCGCGAACCTCTCAAGCTCGCAAGTTAGCTCTGATCGGGGAAGAGCCCTTCTCTTTGGTTACTTTCTCTTTGGCTCTGGAAAGAGAAAGTGACCCGACCGCGACAGCGGGCGGAAGCGTTTTACAACAGCCGAATGGCTGGTCAACTCGACCCGAATAGGGTCGGCAGATCGCGACGAACACCGCAAGATCAAAATGGGTCCCAGCTTGCGCTGGGATGACGGCTCCAGAATGCAGCGGCGCGAACGTGCCGGGTCGCGCGCCCTCACCCCAGCCCCGCTCCGCGCCCCGGCCCGCCCTTATGTGCGGCCGCTCAGCCGCACGCGCGGCATGACGCGCAAGCTGTGCGGCTTCGCCCCGCAAGCGGGAGAGGGAGCATTCTTTCGCAAGCGGGAGAGGGAGCCCGGCGTCGCATGCGGGAGAACGAACGCGTCGCGCGGTCAGCGCAATGCGTAATCCAGCGCGATGCCGGCGAATACCACCAAGCCCACCCAATGGTTGTGCAGGAATGCGCGGAAGCAAGCGTCGCGATCGCGATATCGCGCGATCACGAACTCGTACGCCACCAGCAACACCGCAACGCCCAGCGCGGACCAGAAATACATACCCATCTGCGCCTGCCGCCCGCACAGCGCCAGCGCCGAGAAGAACAGCGCATACAGCACGCCCTGCGCCACCAGATCCAACTCGCCGAACAGGATCGCCGTCGACTTGGCGCCGGCCTGGATGTCGTCGTCGCGATCGACCATCGCATACCAGGTGTCGTAGGCCGTCGACCACAGGATATTGGCCACGTACAGCAGCCACGCCAGCGGCGGCAGCTCGCCGCGCACGGCAGCGAAGGCCATCGGAATGCCCCACCCGAAAGCCACGCCCAGATAGACCTGCGGCAGATAGGTATAGCGCTTCAGATACGGATAGCTGGCCGCCAGGATCACCCCGACGAAACTCAAGTACACGGTCAGCCTGTCGAGCGTGGCGACCAGGCCGAACGCCGCCAGCATCAGCACCGCGAATACCAGCAACGCCTCGCGCCCCGACACCGTCCCGGTCGCCAGCGGCCGGCCGCGGGTGCGCTCGACCTGCGGATCCAGCCAGCGATCGGCGTAATCGTTGATCACGCACCCGGCCGAGCGGGTCAGCCAGACCCCGGCGGAAAACACGAACAGCGTCCATAGCGGCGGCACGCCTTCGGCCGCCAGCCACAGCCCCCACCAGGTCGGCCACAGCAGCAGCAGCCAGCCGATCGGCCGGTCGCCACGCACCAGTTTCCAGTATTGGCCCAGGCGCTCGCGCCAGTACGGGACCGGGGTCGCAGCGGTCGGTTGATAGCGTTCGTAGCTCATGCGGGCGACAGCGTAGCGACTCGCGCCGTCCGGCGCGATCATGGACAATACGCGGCTCGGCGCCTGTAGCTCAGCCGGATAGAGTAGTGGCTTCCGAAGCCATTGGTCGGGGGTTCGAATCCCTCCAGGCGCGCCAAATGCTTCAAAATGGGAGCGCGCTGTCGGGATTTCCCGCCCGCTCGCTTCGCGCCCGGGCGTTCGCCGTTATGCAAGCCAATGGCTTGCGAGCACAACGGCTCACCCCTCCAGGCGCGCCAAATGCTTCAAAATGGGAGCGCGCTGTCGGGATTTCCCGCCCGCGCGCTTCGCGCCCGGGCGTTCGCCGTTATGCAAGCCAATGGCTTGCGAGCACAACGGCTCACCCCTCCAGGCGCGCCAAATGCTTCAAATTAGTTTGTCTGGTCGGGATTCCCCGCTCTCGCGCTTTGCGCTCGGGCGCGCCAACACCATTGGACCGAAGCCGCTTGCGATACCGGGCAAGGCTTCGCCGTCCGGGTCGCGGCATTTATACTGACCGGATGCACGGCCTCGATTAGCGGCCGCCAAAGGTGGAACGTGCGCAATTACGACCTCGATTTTCTGAAGAAATTCTCGCTGGTGATCGGCTTCCTGACGCTGGTCACCCTGGGCCTGATCCTGTTCGCGCACCATCTGAACAGCGTCATCCCCCCGGAAGTCTCGCCGCAGGCCGCCAAACGCACCGAAGCCCGCATCGCCCCGGCCGGCGCGGTTTACGCGGGCACGACCGGCGCAGCGGCGCAGGCTGCCGCGGTGGCTGCCGCGGCTGCCAAGGCCGCCTCGCAGATCGCCTACGGCGGCACGACCGACGGCTCGGTGATCTTCAGCAACCTGTGCACCGGCTGCCACACCTCCGGCGCCGGCAATGCGCCGACCATGGACAAGGGCCACTGGGTACCGCGCATCGCGCAGGGCAAGGACACCTTGTACAAGCACGCCATCGAGGGCTATACCGGCCCGGACGGCGGCGTGATGCCGGCCAAGGGCGGCAACCCGGCGCTGACCGACGAGCAGGTCAAGGCCACCGTCGACTGGATGCTCGACAACCTCAAGTAAGCGCCTGCCGCCTTGCGGCGCGTTCTGCGACACTGACCCACGCCGCCTTCGGGCGGCGTTGTCGTCTGCACGGGAAACTTTCGATGCTCCGGATCGCATCGCTGATCGTCACTGGCTGCGTACTGGCTGCGTGCGCACCGGATGGCGCCGTTCGCGGTGCCGCCGCACCGGCCGCGGTCGTCGCCATCGGTGCGGTGCAGGGCCGCGCCGACGCCAGCCCGCGCGTCGGCGATATCGTCGTCGTCGAGGGCACGGTCACCGGCGAATTCGGCGCAGGGCTCGGCGGCGGGTTCGTGCAGGATGGCGGCGATGGCGATCCGGCCACGTCCGATGCGCTGTTCGTCGAGACCCTGAATCGCGATGCCCGCGCGCTGGACCGGGTCCGGATCCGCGGCCGCGTAGCCGAACGCGATGCCGGCAAGCAGCAGACCCTGACCACGCTCGAGCCGCTGCAGATCGAAGTCCTCGGCCACGCACAAGCACCGGCCGCGACGCTGATCGATGCGGCTCCGGTCCAGACCCAGGACTGGGAAAAATACGAAGGTATGCGGCTGCGCATCGCCGCGCCGCTGACCTTGAACGGCTCGCACAACCTGTCCCGCTATGGCGAGCTGGTCGCCGGTTTCGATGGTCGTCTCTACACTCCCACGGAAATCGCGATGCCCGGCGATGAGGCCGACGCGACCGCCGCCGACAATGCGCGCCGCACGCTATTGCTGGACGATGGCAGCGCCGCCAAAGACCCGAAGCAGCCCTGGTACCTGGCCGACCCGCAGCCGCGCACCGGCAGCTTGATCGAAGACGCCGTCGGCATCCTCGACCAGCGCCTGGGCGGTTACCGCCTGCAGCTCACCGAACCGCTGCGGCTGCGCGCTGCGCCGCGGCCTTCGCCGCCGCGCGTCGGGGGCGATGTGCGCATCGCCAGCCTCAACCTGGAAAACCTGTTCAACGGCGACGGCAAGGGCAGTGGCTTCCCGACCCCGCGCGGCGCCAGGACGCCGGCGCAGTTCGCCACGCAGCTGTCCAAGCTGGTCGCTACGATCCGCGCGCTGGATCCCGACATCGCCGCGCTGATGGAACTGGAGAACGATGGCTACGGGCCGACGTCGACCCTGGCGCAGCTGGTGGCCGCATTGAATACCGGCGGAGGCGACTGGCGCTTCGTCGATGCGAAACGCGGCCCGGGCAGCGATGAGATCCGCGTCGGCCTGGTCTACCGCGCTGCCCGGATCAAAACGGTGGGCCGCCCCGCCACGCTCGAGGACGGTCCGTTCGACAGGCACAGCCGCGCGCCGTTGGCGCAGGCCTTCCGCGCCGGGCGCGGGCCGGCGTTCGTGGTGGCGGCGAACCATTTCAAGTCGAAGGGTTGCTCGGAAGCGACCGGCGCGGACGCCGACCGGCACGATGGCCAGAGCTGCTGGAATGCCGTCCGCGACCAATCCGCCTCGCGGCTGGGCGCGTGGTTGAACGCAGACCCGACCGGATCGCGCAGCGGTTTATCGCTGATCCTCGGCGACCTGAATGCGTACGCGCAGGAGGACCCGGTCCGCACCCTGCGCGCGCAGGGCTGGATCGACGCCTTCACCGCCGCCGGCATCGCCTCGCCCTACAGCTACGTCTACAACGGCCAGTCCGGCCGCCTCGACCATGCCCTGCTGAGCCCGGCCCTGGCCAAGCGCCTGAAAGGCGCCGGCGAATGGCACAGCAATGCGGATGAAGCGGCTAACGTCGGCTATCAGGCAGACAACATCGCCGAAAATGGCAGCGCACCCTGGCGCAGTTCCGACCATGATCCCTTGATCATCGGGCTTGACCTGCGCCGCTAGTATCATCGCCCCATGACCCGACCTCCCTTCCCCGACGCCTCCGGCCCGGTGGTGCTGCCCGGCCCCGCCGGCGCCCTCGAAGCGGCCATCGAACTTCCTGAGCCCGACATCGCCGCCGTGCCGGTGGTGGCCGTGGTCTGCCATCCGCTGCCGACCGAGGGCGGCACCATGCACAACAAGGTCGTGACGATGACCGCGCGCGCGTTGCGCGAGCTCGGCGCGACCACGGTGCGTTTCAACTTCCGCGGCACCGGCCACTCCGAAGGCGAATTCGACGAGGGCAAGGGCGAGCTGGACGACCTGCGCGCGGTGGTCGCCTGGGTGCGCGAGCAGCGCCCGGACCACGCCTTATGGCTGGCCGGCTTCAGCTTCGGCGCCTATATCTCGATCGCCGCGGCGGAGGAGCTCAAGCCTGCGTTGCTGATCTCGATCGCGCCGCCGGTCGGACGCTGGGACTTCGCCCCGGTCTCGCTGCCGAGCATGCCCTGGCTGGTGATCCAGGGCGAGAACGACGAGATCGTCGATCCGCAGTCGGTCTACGACTGGCTGGAGAAGACCAAGGCCGAGGTCGAACTGGTGCGCATGTCCGACACCAGCCATTTCTTCCACCGCAAACTGATCGACCTGCGCGGCGCGATCAAGAATGGCGTGCGCGCCTACCTGCCCGTTGCGAATGGCTGACGCGGACACGGCGGCGGGGCCGTCGGAAAATTACCGCGCCGGCGTCGCGCGCGGCGACTGGCAGGACGACCCGGCGCAGCACGAAGCCTTGCGCGAGCTGGACCGCATCCATGCCGCACTGCTGCAGCCGCCGCAGCGGATCGGACTGCTGCGGCGCATGTTCGGCGACGGTCCGCCGGCGCCGGAGCCCGGCCTGTACGTGTGGGGCGGCGTCGGCCGCGGCAAGACCTTCCTGATCGACCTGTTTTACGACGGGTTGCCCATTGAAGAATTTACGGCCGCAGGCCGTGCCGATGTCCCTCGCCCGCGCAGCGGGAGAGGGGGGAACCGCCCGCGGAGCGGGTGGTGGGGTGAGGGCAGCCTGGGCGGTAAGCGCCGCACCCACTTCCACCGCTTCATGCGCGACGTGCACGAGCGCCTGCGCGCGCACGCCGGCGAGCGCGACCCGCTGGCCATCATCGCGCGCGAATGGCGGGCGAAGCTGCGCGTGCTGGTGCTGGACGAGTTCTTCGTCAGCGACATCGGCGATGCGATGCTGCTCGGGCGCCTGCTCGATCGCCTGTTCGCCGAGGGCGTGCTGCTGGTGACCACGTCCAACAGCGCGCCGGACGAGCTGTACAAGGATGGCCTGCAGCGCGCGCGCTTCCTGCCGGCGATCGCGCTGATCAAGCAGTACTGCCGCGTCGTGCACCTGGACAGCGATACCGATTACCGGCTGCGCGAGCTGACCCGCTCGCCGGTATACCGCACGCCGCTCGACGCCGGATCCGATGCCTGGCTGGAATCGCGCTGGCATGCGCTCGGCGGCGACGACGCGCACCGCGGCGGCACCATCGAACTGGACGACCGCAAGATCGCGGTACGTGCGCGCTGCAAAGGCATGGCCTGGTTCGATTTCGAAGAACTCTGCGAGGGCCCGCGCGGCGCCTCCGACTACATCGAGATCGCGCGCGAATTCCACACCGTGCTGCTCGGCGGCGTTCCGCGGCTGGATGAGCGCCGCGACAACCCGGCGCGCCGCTTCATCACCCTGATCGACGAGCTCTACGACCGCCACGTCAACCTGGTCAGCACCGCCGACGCCGCGCCGCCCGCGCTTTACGAAGGCACGCGGCTGGCGGCGGCTTTCGAGCGCACGTCGTCGCGCCTGATCGAGATGCAATCGGCCGAGTACCTCACCCTCGAACACCGCCAGTAACCCTTCTCCGTAGAGCGGAGCTTGCTCCGCTGCTTTGCTCGCGAGTACGGCGAAGAGCAGCGGAGCAAGCTCCGCTCTACAGAGCAACAGCGCTTCCACCACATTTGGTGTTGACGGAATCTGGATACCCCGATATGTTGTGTTCGTCGGTTTCGACGACTCGCGTCGTCGGATGAAAAGGGAAGCCGGTTGGAATCCGGCACTGCCCCGCAGCGGTATGTGGAAACGAAAGCCGTCACCCGCACTGGGATTCGAAAATCCTGGGAAGCGACGGCCGGTAGGAGAACCGGTTTTTGTAGGAGCGGCTTCAGCCGCGAGCTCTTGATCTTCGGAAAAAGCTCGCGGCTAAAGCCGCTCTTACGAAAAGCCGAGCTCAAGTCCACGAGTCCGAAGACCTGCCGACAGCCGCGCGATGCACTCCGCGCGGTGCCGGCCGCGGAATCTCCGGGGGGAGATGGCTGGTGACGCAACACCGGCCTTTGCTTTCGATCGAATGCATCGCGTCCGTTGCGACACCGCTCACCCATCCTGAGATCGCCGCACGCCCGAGGGGGCGCGGTCGCGTTGCGGACTTGCGTCCCTGCGCGATGCGTTCCTTCCGCCGTCCGCGTGGGACAGACGGCATCGGTGCGCCATCGCAGGAGAAACACCCATGAACCCGAACGACAGCGCCGTCGCCGACGTAGCGACCGACGACCGTAACCCTCTTTCCAACAACACCTCCTTTCTGCTCACCCCGCCGCCCACCGCCACCGCGATGAGCGTGACCAAGCGCAACGGCGGGCGCGAACCGGTGGACCTCAACAAGATCGTGCGCGCCGTGCAGCGCAACTGCGAAGGCCTGCACGCGATCGATCCGATGCGCGTGGCCACGCGCACCATCTCCGGCCTGTACGACGGCGCCACCACGCGCGAGCTCGACGAGCTGTCGATCCGCACGGCCGCGCTGCTGACCGCCGAGGAGCCCGAGTACGGCCGCCTCGGCGCGCGCCTGCTCGCCAACTACATCGCCAAGGAAGTCGCCGGCCAGGAAATCCATGCGTTCTCGCAGTCGGTGCTGCGCGGCCACGAGGTCGGCCTGATCAACGACCGCCTGCTCGGCTTCGTGCAGGCCAATGCGCGCAAGCTCAACGACGCGTTGGACCTGTCGCTGGACCTGCACTTCGATTATTTCGGCCTGCGCACGCTGTACGACCGTTACCTGCTGCGCCACCCGCATACCCGCAAAGTGATCGAGACACCGCAGCAGTTCTTCCTGCGCATCGCCTGTGCGCTGAGCGAGGACGTGCCGGAAGCGCTGGCGCTGTATCGGCGCATGGGCCAACTCGATTACCTGCCCAGCTCGCCGACGCTGTTCAACAGCGGTACCACGCACGAGCAGCTGTCGTCGTGCTTCCTGCTGGATTCGCCGCAGGATTCGCTGGAATCGATCTACCAGAAATACGGCGACATCGCGCAGCTGTCCAAGTTCAGCGGCGGCATCGGCGTCAGCTACACGCGCGTACGTTCGCGCGGTTCGCTGATCAAGTCGACCAACGGCCATTCCAACGGCATCGTGCCGTGGCTGAAGACATTGGATTCCTCGGTGGCCGCGGTCAACCAGGGCGGCAAGCGCAAGGGCGCGGCCTGCGTTTACCTTGAGCCGTGGCACGCGGATGTGGAGGAATTCCTGGAACTGCGCGACAACACCGGCGACGATGCGCGGCGCACGCACAACCTCAATCTGGCCAACTGGATTCCCGACCTCTTCATGAAGCGCGTGGAAGCCGACGGCGTCTGGTCGCTGTTCGATCCGCGCACGGTGCCGGAATTCACCGACCTGTTCGGCGAAAAATTCGAACAAGCCTACGAACAGGCCGAGAAACAGGGCAAAGCCGTTAAAACCCTACAGGCGCGCGAGCTGTACGGCCGCATGATGCGCACGCTGGCACAGACCGGCAACGGCTGGATGACGTTCAAGGACAAGTGCAACCGCGCCAGCAACCAGACCGCGAAAGCCGGCAATGTGATCCACCTGTCGAACCTGTGCACGGAGATCCTGGAGGTCACCTCGCAGGACGAGACCGCGGTCTGCAACCTGGGCTCGATCAACCTTAGCCGCCATTTCGACGACGACGGCTACTTCGATTACGACAAGCTCGGCGAAACCGTGCGTCTGGCCGTGCGCCAGCTCGACCGCGTGATCGACCTCAACTTCTATCCGATCGAATCCGCACGCCGCGGCAACCTGCGCTGGCGGCCGGTCGGGTTGGGCGTGATGGGTTTGCAGGACGTGTTCTTCCGGCTGCGTCTGCCGTTCGACGGCGATGAAGCGCGCCAACTGTCGGCGAAGATCGCCGAGACGATCTACTACCGCGCGCTGGAAACGTCCTGCGAGCTGGCAGAGGAACGCGGCCGCCATCCGTCGTTCAACGACACGCGTGCAGCGACCGGCGAGCTGCAATTCGACGCCTGGAACGTCGTCCCGGAAAACAACGAACGCTGGGAGACGCTACGCGACCGCATCCGCGAGCATGGCCTGCGCAACTCGCTGCTGATCGCGATCGCGCCGACCGCGACCATCGCCTCCATCGCCGGCTGCTACGAATGCGTCGAACCGCAGGTCAGCAACCTGTTCAAGCGCGAGACGCTGTCGGGCGATTTCCTGCAGGTCAACCGCTATCTGGTCGTCGAGCTGAAGAAGCTGGGGCTGTGGACCCCGGAAATCCGCGACGCGATCAAGCAGGCCGAAGGCTCGGTGCAGGCCATCGCGCAGATCCCGGAAGCGCTGCGCGCGATCTACCGCACCGCCTGGGAGGTGCCGATGCGTTCGCTGATCGACATGGCCGCCGACCGCGGCGCCTACATCGACCAGTCGGCCTCGCTCAACCTGTTCATGGAGAGCCCGAACATCGGCGCGATGTCGTCGATGTACATGTATGCGTGGAAGAAAGGCATCAAGACCACGTATTACCTGCGCTCGCGGCCTGCGACGAAGATCGCCAAGACCACGCTCGGCAACGCGCCCGCGCAAGCCCTGCAGCCGGAGATCGCGCCGGCGGATGCCATCGCGTGCTCGCTGGAGAATCCGGAAAGCTGCGAAGCCTGCCAGTGAAGTTGAAGCCCCTCTCCCTGCGGGAGAGGGGTTGGGGTGAGGGTACGGCGGAGCGTCGTTGTTCCGACCGCCGCACCTTCGCCGAACCCTCATCCGCCCTTCGGGCACCTTCTCCCGACGGAGAAGGAAAAGCGAGAACACGATGTCCAGCCACAACCGTCAACTCCTTCTCGACCCGGGCTTCGAACTGACCCTGCGCCCGATGCGCTACCCGCAGTTCTACGAGATGTACCGCAACGCCATCCGCAACACCTGGACGGTGGAAGAGGTGGACTTCTCGCTCGACGTCAACGACCTCAAGCACAAGTGCGGCCCGGCCGAGCGGCACCTGATCGAACGCCTGATCGCATTCTTCGCCACCGGCGACTCGATCGTGTCCAACAATCTGGTGCTGAACCTGTACCAGCACATCAACGCGCCGGAAGCGCGTATGTACCTGTCGCGGCAGCTGTACGAGGAAGCGCTGCACGTGCAGTTCTACCTGACCCTGCTCGACAGCTACCTGCCCGACCCGAACGAGCGCGCCAAGGCGTTCGCGGCGGTGGAGAACATCCCGTCGATCCGCAAGAAGGCCGAGTTCTGCTTCAAGTGGATCGACTCGATCCAGGACCTGCAGCGGATCGAGACGCGCGAACAGCGGCGCCGGTTCCTGCTCAACCTGGTCTGCTTCGCCGGCTGCATCGAAGGCCTGTTCTTCTTCGGCGCCTTCGCCTACGTCTATTACCTGCGTTCGCGCGGATTGCTGCATGGGTTGGCGTCGGGCACCAACTGGGTATTCCGCGACGAGAGCTGCCACATGGCGTTCGCGTTCGAGGTGATCCGCACCGCGCGCGAGGAGGAGCCGGACCTGTTCGACGACGATTTTCGCGCGCAGGTGGTGCAGATGATGTGCGAGGCCGTGGAATGCGAAGTCGCCTTCGCCGAAGACACGCTGTCCGGCGGCGTCGCCGGCCTGTCGCTGAAGGACATGCGCCAGTACCTGGAGTATTGCGCTGACCAGCGCATGGCCCAGCTGGGCATGGCCAAGCATTTCGGTGCGCGCAATCCGTTCCCGTTCATGGATTTGCAGGACGTGCAGGAGCTGACCAACTTCTTCGAGCGGCGCGTATCGGCCTATCAGGTCGGCGTGCAGGGCGAAGTGGGTTTCGACCACGCGTTCTGACCGTTCCATCTTTTCGTAAGAGCGGCTTCAGCCGCGAGGTTTCCCAGCCGTCGCGAAAGCCAGATCAAGAACTCGCGACTGAAGCCGCTCTTACGAAGAGCACCTGTCTCGATGGAGTTGCCATGTCTGAAATAACGCCCGAACGGCCGCCGACCGAAGCGCGCCTGCTGGAGATGGTCTTCCCCGACCACACCAACCACCTCGGTACGCTGTTCGGCGGCCAGGCGCTGGCGTGGATGGACAAAGCCGCCTTCATCGCCGCCTCGCGCTATTCGCGCCGTTCGGTAGTCACCGCGCGTTCGGAACAGGTCGATTTCAAGTTGCCGATCCGCCAGGGCCAGTTGGTGGAAACGGTGGCGCGCGTGGTCGAGGTGGGACGCAGTTCGATGCAGGTCGAGGTGGAACTGATCGCCGAGGACCTGCTCAGCGGCGATCGCGAGCTGTGCACGCGCGGGCGTTTCGTGATGATTGCGCTCGATGCGCGCGGCAGACCCGCTGCGGTGCAGGGCCTGCAAGAGTGAAGGCTGTGCCCTCTCCCTTTTGCGGGAGAGGGACAGGCCGAAGGCCAGGGAGAGGGGCCGGCTCTTAGCGCCATCTAACCGCAAGAGCAAAAAAAGCATGCATCGCTCCGCTCGCGCCCCCTCTCCTGTCCCCAGATCAAGTCCGGGGCAGGCTCTTCGGGCATCCTCCCCCATGAGGGGGGAGGAAACCGCCGTTCCTAGCCGCGCATCGCCTGCGCCGCACTGACCATCGCCACCAACGCTGCCTGCGTTTCCGGCCAGCCACGCGTCTTCAACCCGCAATCCGGATTCACCCAGATCTGCTCGGGCTGCAGCACTTCCCGCGCCTTCTCCAGCAAGCCGACCATCTCCGCCGCATCGGGCACGCGCGGCGAGTGGATGTCGTACACGCCCGGACCGATCCCGCTCGGGTAGCGGAACTTCACGAACGCATCCAGCAGCTCCATGCGCGATCGCGAAGTCTCGATCGAGATCACGTCCGCATCCATCGCCGCGACCGAGTCGATGATGTCGTTGAATTCCGAATAGCACATATGGGTATGGATCTGCGTGCCATCGGCGACGCCCGAAGCGCTGATGCGGAAACATTCGACGGCCCAACCCAGGTACGTCCGCCAATCGGCGCGGCGCAACGGCAGGCCTTCGCGCAGCGCCGGCTCGTCGATCTGGATCACGCCGATGCCGGCGGCCTCGAGGTCGCGCACTTCGTCGCGCAGGGCCAGCGCGATCTGGCGGCAGGTCGCCGCGCGCGGCTGGTCGTCGCGCACGAACGACCACTGCAGCACCGTCACCGGGCCGGTCAGCATGCCCTTCATCGGCCGGTCGGTGAGCGACTGCGCGTACTGCGACCAGCGCACCGTCATCGGCGCCGGCCGCCGCACGTCGCCGAAAATGATCGGCGGCTTGACGCAACGCGAACCGTAGCTCTGCACCCAGCCCAGCTTGGTGAAGGCAAAACCGTCGAGCTGCTCGCCGAAGTATTCGACCATGTCGTTGCGCTCGAACTCGCCGTGCACCAGCACGTCGATGCCGATCCGTTCCTGGAAGCGCACGCACTTTTCGGTTTCGGCGGCGATGAAGCTGTCGTAGTCCGCATCCGACAGGCGGCCGGACTTGTTTCTCGCCCGCGCCTCGCGCACTTCGTGCGTCTGCGGGAACGAGCCGATGGTGGTGGTCGGAAACGGCGGCAGGGCGAACCGCAGCTGTTGCGTTTCGCGGCGCCGGTCGTAGGCTGAAGCGCGCCGGGTGGCATCGGCATCGAGTCCGGCGATACGGGCGGCCACGTCCGGTCGGTGCACCTTTTTCGAACGGCGGCGCGTCTGCAGGCGGTCGCGCGCGACCTCCAGCGTCGAGCGCGTCGACACCAGCCCGTTGAGCGCGTCGGCCAGCACGCGCAACTCTTCCACCTTCTGCCGAGCGAATGCCAGCCAGGCGTGCAGATCGGTCGGCAGCGCGGTTTCCAGCGTCGCGTCGATCGGTACATGCAGCAGCGAGCAGGAAGCCGCGACTTGCAGGCGTTCGCCGCCGATGCGCGCCTGCGCGAATTGCGCCAGCGCCAGCGCGCGATCCAGGTCCGTGCGCCAGACGTTGCGGCCGTCGACCAGGCCCAGCGACAGCAGCTGCGTCTGCGGCAGCGCATCGAGTACCGCATCGAGTTGCTCCGGCGCGCGCACCAGGTCGACGTGCAGGCCATCGACCGGCAGCGATGTCGCCAGCGCGAGATTGTCGCCGAGCGCGCCGAAGTAGGTCGTCAGCAGCAGCTTGGGACGATCCGCAGCGGCCAGAGCGTCGTATGCCTTGCGATAGGCTTCGTGATCGTCGCCGTCCTGGTCGAGTACCAGGCAGGGTTCGTCGATCTGCACCCAGTGCGCGCCCGCCGTCTTCAATCGCTCGAGCAGTTCGGCATATACCGGCAACAGCCGGTCCAACAGCGCCAGCCGGTCGCTGCCGTCCACCGCCTTGGACAGCAATAGGAAGCTCACCGGGCCGAGCAGCACCGGCCGCGCGTCGTAGCCCAGGGCCGCGGCCTCGAGGAATTCGGCGACGGGCTTGTCGCCGCGCAGGCGAAAACTCTGCCCGGCATGCAGTTCCGGCACCAGGTAGTGATAGTTGGTGTCGAACCATTTGGTCATCTCCAGCGCGCGCAGGTCGATGCCGTCCTTCTGCGCGCCGCGTGCCAGCGCGAAATACCCGGCCAGCGGATCGCTGTCGGCGAGTCGGCGGTAAGCCTCCGGGATCGCGTCCAGCAGGAAGGCCATGTCGAGCACATGGTCGTACAACGAGAAGTCGTTGCAGGGCACGATGTTGGCGCCCGCGGCCTTCTGCAGTTGCCAGTGGCGATGGCGCAGTCCGCGCGCGCTGGTTTGCAGTTTTTCGGCGTCGGATTCTCCGCGCCAGTAGGCTTCCAGCGCGCGTTTCAATTCGCGCCTGGCGCCGATTCGCGGGAAGCCCAGGTTGGTGACGATACTCATGATGCGTTTCCTCAATGCGTTGGCGAATGAGGAACGAAGGAACCGCGCGCCGGAATGCCCGCATAGGCCTGCGGACCGTCCACCACGCCAGCGACCTTCGCCCCCGCGGGCGAGCCGGAACCGCAGTGGTGAAGGCGCAGGAGGAAACGTCGCGCGCAGGGCACGACGCCGGCTCCGGCCACTCCCCCGCGGAAGTTCCAGGTCAAGCGGAGCGCGGGCGCGGCATCGCGACGCCGCTGCGCACTCCGGCCGAGGCAGGTTTCGGGCTCGTGGACTTGAGCTCGGCTTTTCGTAAGAGCGGCTTCAGCCGCGAGCTTTTCTTCTTTGTCATCCCGAGCGAAGCGAGGGATGACAGGTTGAAGCTCGCGGCTGAAGCCGCTCCTACAAACGCTGGGCTCACCTAATCGCCGTCGCCTGGTTGGACGACGGCGTTCGTTTCCACACACCGCTGCGGGGCAGCGCCGGAATTGGATCGGAGGATCCGCACCGGCTTCCCTTTTAATTTCATCCTTCCATCAAGATGAAGAGATGAAAACCTTTGGCGAGGGCAAATTACGCCGGCCGGCCGGCGCCGTCAAGCCTTCTGCGCGACGGCGGCAGAGGCATCGGCCAGCCTGCACGCAGGAACGCCGCCGCCTGCTGCAATGGATCGTGGCCTGGTGCGGCCTGTCGGCGGCCTGATGGCTGGATGACGACAAAGAGGCGCTGATCGATTCGATGATCGCCGAGATGGCGCTGGCCGAGCTTTCGCTTTTGTAGAGCGGAGCTTGCTCCGCTGCTTTTGCTTGTGGGTCTTCGGCGATCTGCCGCACTTCGTTCGGGTTTCGTCCGCTGTCGCGGCCGAGTTACTTTCTTTTTGTTGACCCAAAAAGATAAGTAACCAAAGAAAAAGGGTCTAACCGCGGTGTGTGGCGCAATAGCTTGCTTGACATCGGCAGGCCACCTTTCGTTCTTAACCGGACTTCCTTCGTCGCTTCGACATTTGGATTTGAGCGATCGGCAGGCTTCACCACTTAACCAGGCAGAAATTCCGACGGGCCACCGGCCAAATTCGGGCCGACGCAGGAAGGTCAAGTCATGACGCATGCTTGCGGCCCAAGGCCTCAAAGCGCCAACGAAACGCACCGCGGTTAGACCCTTTTCTTTGGTTACATTTCTTTTGGGTCATCAAAAGAAAGTAACTCGGCCGCGACAGCGGACGAAACCCGGCCCGAATAGGGCCGGCAGGTCGTAACAGACCCACAAGCAAAAGCAGCGGAGCAAGCTCCGCTCTACAGAGCAAGACAAAGTCGCTGGATGACCAGCCTTCGGCTGTTGTAAAGCGCTTCCCGTCTTCGCGGGGAATGACGGCTAGGAGCAAATGCCGCGTAACAAGTCCCGCTCGACGCGCGCGCGGCTACTTGTGGCAGAGCGGTCTGTGCGGCTAGCCTGATGCCATGAACGAACCCATCCGATTGTTGATCCACGGCGCCTCCGGCCGCATGGGCCGGGCCCTGCTGCGTCTGTGCGCGGAAGGCGGGAATTGCGCCGTCGTCGGCGCCGTGTCGCGCAAGGTCGGCCAGCGCGTGATCGACGGCGTGCCGCAATTCGCCAGCAGCGAGCTTGCCGGCGTGCCCGCCTTCGATGTGGCCATCGATTTCAGCCTGGCCGAAGCCTTCGACCCGCTGCTGGCCTTGTGCGTCGAACGCAGCACAGCGCTGGTATCCGGCACCACCGGCCTGAGCGACGCCCAGCGTGCCGCGATCGCTAGCGCGGCAAGCCGCATCCCGGTGCTGTGGGCGGCCAATTTCAGCCTGGGCGTGGCAGTGCTGAGCGAGCTGGTCGAACGTGCCGCCGCGGCCTTGCCCGGTTGGGACTGCGACATCGTGGAAGCGCACCACGCCGGCAAGAAAGACGCGCCTTCCGGCACCGCGCTGGCGCTGGGCGAATCCGCGGGGCAGGGCGGCGCCGTGGCGCGTTATGCCAGCCTGCGCACCGGCGACATCGTCGGCGAGCACCTGGTGCAGTTCGCGGGCATCGGCGAACGGATCGAGCTGATCCATCGGGCCACCAGCCGCGACATCTTCGCCCGCGGCGCGCTGCACGCTGCCGAGAGGCTGCATGGCCGAGCGCCAGGCGCATATCGCCTGCGCGACCTGCTGTGAACGGCTCTTCGTAGGAGCGGCTTCAGCCACGAGCTTTTAGAGCGCATCCGGGGCTGGATTTCGCGATCGACGCAGGTTCGAGGCGGCTGGAAGAGCTCGCGGCTGAAGCCGCTCCTACGAAAGGCGGATTCGCGCTGGCATCTGCCGCTCCGCGTCGGTATCATTCTCGCTCGCCTGACACCCCACCTCCGAACCGGTCCCGGACCGCTTCGGCGGTTTCTTGCAACCTGACGTAGGCGAAACACGTGACCCAGCCCGCAATCCTTGCGCTTGAAGACGGAACGGTCTTCGAGGGCATTTCCGTAGGCGCGCCCGGCCTTTCCGTCGGCGAAGTGGTGTTCAACACCGCGATGACCGGCTACCAGGAGATCCTCACCGATCCCTCCTACGCCCGCCAGCTCGTCACGCTGACCTATCCGCACATCGGCAACACCGGCTGCACCGACCAGGACGACGAAGCCGCGCAGGCCTGGGCCGCCGGCCTGATCGTCCGCGACGTGCCGCGCCGGCCGAGCAGCTGGCGCAGCCAGATCTCGCTGCCGGAATGGCTGCAGGCGCGCGGCATCGTCGCCATCGCCGATATCGATACCCGCAAGCTGACGCGCCTGCTGCGCGACCGCGGCGCGCAGAACGGCGCGCTGATGGCGGGAGCGGCTGCAAATGAGAAACTCGATGCCGACAAGGCGATCGAAGCCGCTCGCAAGTTCCCGGGCCTGAAGGGCATGGACCTCGCGAAAGAGGTCAGCGTCCGCGCTGCCTATCCGTGGCGCGAAGGCCAGCTGGATCTGGACAGCAACCAGTTCGCCAGCGCCGAAGCGAAGTACAAAGTGGTGGCTTACGATTTCGGCGTGAAGCGCAACATCCTGCGCATGCTTGCCGAGCGCGGTTGCGACGTCACCGTCGTGCCGGCCCAAACCTCTGCGGCGGACGTGCTCGCGCTGAAACCAGACGGCGTATTTTTGTCCAATGGCCCGGGCGATCCCGAGCCCTGCGACTACGCGATCGCTGCGATCCGCGAGTTCGTCGCCAAGAAAATACCGACCTACGGCATCTGCCTGGGCCACCAACTGCTCGGCCTGGCCGTCGGCGCCAAGACGCTGAAGATGAAGTTCGGCCACCATGGCGCCAACCATCCGGTCATCGACCTGGATACGGGCCGGGTGATGATCACTTCGCAAAACCACGGTTTCGCAGTCGACGAATCGACGTTGCCCGCGAACGCCCGCGTCACGCATCGTTCGTTGTTCGACGGCAGCAACCAGGGCATCGCGCTGACCGACGCGCCGGCGTTCTCGTTCCAGGGACATCCGGAAGCTTCGCCGGGTCCGCGCGATGTGGCGCCGCTATTCGACCGATTCATCGCTGCGATGGAGAAAAACTGAAATGCCAAAACGCAGCGACATCAAAACCGTCCTGATCATCGGCGCCGGCCCGATCGTCATCGGCCAGGCTTGCGAGTTCGATTACTCCGGCGCGCAGGCTTGCAAGGCCTTGCGCGACGAGGGTTATCGCGTGGTGCTGGTCAACAGCAATCCGGCCACGATCATGACCGACCCGGAGATGGCCGATGCGGTCTATATCGAGCCGATCAACTGGAAGACGGTCGAAAAGATCATCGCCAAGGAAAGGCCCGACGCGCTGCTGCCGACCATGGGCGGCCAGACCGCGCTCAACTGCGCGCTGGACCTGGCCGACAACGGCGTGCTCGAGAAATACAACGTCGAACTGATCGGCGCCTCGCGCGACGCGATCCGCATGGCCGAGGACCGCGAGCTGTTCCGCGTGGCGATGGCCGAAATCGGCCTGGAATGCCCGAAGGCCGAAGTCGCGCGCACGCTGGAGCAGGCGCTCGACATCCAGACCCGCGTCGGCTATCCGACCATCATCCGCCCCAGTTTCACGCTCGGTGGCAGCGGCGGCGGCATCGCCTACAACCGCGAGGAACTGATCGATATCGTCAACCGCGGCCTGGAACTGTCGCCGACCACCGAAGTGCTGGTGGAAGAGTCGGTGCTGGGCTGGAAGGAATTCGAGATGGAAGTGGTCCGCGACACCGCGGACAACTGCATCATCGTCTGCTCGATCGAAAACCTCGACCCGATGGGCGTGCATACCGGCGACTCGATCACCGTGGCGCCTGCGCAGACCCTCACCGACAAGGAATACCAGCGCCTGCGCGACGCCAGCATCGCGGTGCTGCGCAAGATCGGCGTCGACACCGGTGGCAGCAACGTGCAGTTCGGCATCAATGCGCAGACCGGGCGCGTGGTGGTGATCGAGATGAATCCGCGCGTATCGCGCTCCTCGGCGCTGGCCTCGAAGGCGACCGGCTTCCCGATCGCCAAGGTCGCCGCCAAGCTGGCGGTCGGCTACACGCTCGACGAATTGAAGAACGAGATCACCGGCGGCCTGACGCCGGCCTCGTTCGAACCCAGCATCGATTACGTGGTCACCAAGATCCCGCGTTTCGCCTTCGAGAAGTTCCCGCAGGCCGATGCGCGCCTGACCACGCAGATGAAGTCGGTGGGCGAGGTGATGGCGATCGGCCGCACCTTCCAGGAATCGCTGCAGAAGGCGCTGCGCGGCCTGGAGACCGGCAAGGCCGGGCTCGACCCTACCGGGCTCGATCTTTCGAGCGACGACGATCTGGCCACCATGCGCCGCGAGGTGAAGGAAGCCGGACCCGAGCGCCTGTTCTACCTCGGCGATGCATTCCGCGCCGGCATGAGCGTGGAGGACGTGCATGCGCTGTCGTTCGTCGATCCGTGGTTCCTCGACCAGATCGAAGAGATCGTCGCCACGGAGAACGACGTCGCGGCCGCCGGCCTCGACGCGCTGGATGCCAAGCGCCTGCGCCGCCTCAAGCGCATGGGCTTCTCCGACGCGCGGCTGGCGCAGCTGGTCGGCACCGACGAGCACGCGATGCGGGCGCTGCGCCGTGCGCACGGCATCAAGCCGGTCTACAAGCGCGTGGATTCCTGCGCGGCGGAATTCGCCACCACCACCGCCTATCTGTATTCGACTTACGAGGACGAGTGCGAGGCGCAACCGTCCACGCGCGACAAGATCATCGTGCTCGGCGGCGGCCCGAACCGGATCGGGCAGGGCATCGAGTTCGATTACTGCTGCGTGCACGCCGCGCTCGCGCTGCGCGAGGACGGGTACGAGACCATCATGGTCAACTGCAATCCCGAGACCGTCTCGACCGACTACGACACGTCCGATCGCCTGTATTTCGAGTCGCTGACGCTGGAAGACGTGCTCGAAATCGTCGAGCTCGAAAAGCCCGTCGGCGTGATCGTGCAGTACGGCGGCCAGACGCCGTTGAAGCTGGCGCGCGCGCTGGAAGCCAACGGTGTGCCGATCATCGGCACCTCGCCCGACAGCATCGACCTGGCCGAGGACCGCGAGCGCTTCCAGCAGCTGGTCGAGAAGCTGGGCCTTAAGCAGCCGCCCAACCGCACCGCCCGCAACCCGGAAGAAGCGCTGGTGCTGGCGCGCGAGATCGGCTACCCGCTGGTGGTGCGGCCGAGCTATGTGCTCGGCGGCCGCGCCATGGAAGTGGTGCATGCGGACTCGGACCTGGCACGTTACATGCGCGACGCGGTCAAGGTTTCCAACGATTCGCCGGTGCTGCTGGACCGCTTCCTCGACAATGCCGTCGAGGTCGACATCGACGTGATCGCCGACAACACCGGCGCCGTGCTGATCGGCGGCGTGATGGAGCACATCGAGGAGGCCGGCGTGCACTCGGGCGACTCCTCGTGCTCGCTGCCGCCGTATTCGCTGTCCGCCGAAACCCAGGCGCGCCTGCGCGAGCAGGTGGTCGCGCTGGCCAAGGCGCTGAACGTGGTCGGGCTGATGAATACGCAGTTCGCGGTGCAGGCCGGCGAGAACGGCGAGGACGTGATCTTCATCCTGGAGGTCAATCCGCGCGCCTCGCGTACCGTGCCGTTCGTGTCCAAGGCCACCGGCATGCCGCTGGCCAAGATCGCCGCGCGCTGCATGGCCGGCAAGACGCTCGCCGAGCTGGGCGCCATCAAGGAAATCGTGCCGGACTACCACTCGGTGAAGGAGGCGATCTTCCCGTTCGCCAAGTTCCAGAACGTCGACCCGATCCTCGGCCCGGAAATGCGCTCCACCGGCGAGGTGATGGGCGTGGGCCGCAGCTTCGGCGCCGCGTTCGCGCGCGCTCAGGAAGCGGCCAGCATCAAGGCGCCGCCGTCCGCGGGCAAGGCGTTCATCTCGGTGCGCGATCCGGACAAGCCGCGGGTGCTGACGGTGGCCGAGGATCTGATCCGCCGCGGCTACGCGCTGGTGGCGACCAGCGGCACCGCTTCGTGGCTGCGCGAGCACGGCATCGACTGCGAGCAGATCAACAAGGTGATCGAAGGCCGGCCGCACGTGGTCGACCTGATCAAGAACGGCGAGATCGCCTATATCGTCAACACCACCGAGGGCAAGCAGGCGATCGCCGACTCGTTCTCGATCCGCCGCGAGGCGCTGCAGCACCGGGTGACCTATTCGACCACCATTGCCGGCGCCAAGGCCTTGCTGCATTCTCTCGACTACCGCGACAGCGGACCGGTATGGTCGCTGCAGGAATTGCACAAGGAACTGGACATGCAAGCAGAGGCGGGGACATGAGAGCCCCACTGACCACGCAGGGCGCGCAGCGTTTGCGTGCCGAACTGGAAGAGCTGAAGTCGGTCAAGCGGCCGGCGGTGATCGCCGCGATCGCCGAGGCGCGCGCGCACGGCGACCTGAAGGAAAACGCCGAATACCACGCGGCGCGCGACCAGCAGAGCTTCATCGAGGGCCGCATCAAGCAATTGGAATCCGAGCTGTCGCATGCGCAGGTGATCGATGTGTCCACCCTCAACGCTGGTTCGAAGATCGTGTTCGGCGCCAGCGTCACCCTCGCCGACGTCGAAACCGACGAAGAGAAGCGCTACCAGATCGTCGGCGACCTCGAAGCGGACATCAAGCACGGCCTGATCGCGATTTCCTCGCCGGTGGCGCGCGCGCTGATCGGCAAACACGAAGGCGACAGCGTCGTGATCGAGGCGCCTGGCGGCACGCGCGAGTACGAAGTCATAAGCGTCGGTTACGAGGGCTGAACATGCGGCGGCGCATCCTGCTTTGTGTCCTCTCCCTGTTAGGCACCGGGGTCGCCTGGGCTGGCGAGAGCGCTTCGGCCGCGGCGGGCTTCGACTGCGCGCAGCTGGAGCAGAAAGTCGCCCAGACCGAAGTCGATTTTCGACCGCCGCTGCAGGCCGAAGTCGTCGGCAAGGGCCGGCTTTATTTTCATAGCGCGCCGAATGCGGCCTGCATCCGTAAGGTCTACGTGGTTCCGGGCGATGCACTGACCGTCTATACGCCGCATGACGGCTGGATGCAGGTGATGTACGTCAGCCGCAAGGGCACCGAAACCTCCGGCTGGGTCACAGAGAAGCGCCTGGCGCTGGGCGAGCCCTATGGCCAGGACAAGGCCATTGCGGCCTTGCCGAAAGAAGTCGGCGCCTTCATAAGCCGCCGCGACGACTGCGAGCACTTCATCGGCGAGGAGCCGTACGACGCCGAGCGCCGTGCCTATCTCGAAAAAGTCGTGCGCGAAACCTGCACCGGCAGCAACCAGCAACTGGATGCGCTGCGGCGCAAATACCGCGACAACAGCGAAGTCATGCAGGCCTTGGCCGGCTACGAGAAGCTTGCCGAATGAGCGCAACGCGGGCTTGTTTGCCTGCCGCCATCGGCCCCGGCTGCCGGACCTGACCGATGGCAAGGGCCACCTTGCTGTTGCCTGCTGCCGAACGCTTCGGCCAGCAGCGCCTGGGCGATGTCGCCGCACGCGCCCTGGGCCGCGCCGATCGCATCGCCAAGGGCGAACCCGGACGACGCGCACAACTGCTGCGCCATTTCGACCTGACGCCCAGGCATTGGCCGATCGCCGCGCTCGCGCGCCAGGCCGATGCCGGCGACGCCGCGGGATCGGCCTGGCTGCGCGCCGATCCGGTCCATATCCGTCCCGACCTCAATGGCGCGCGCCTGCTCGCCTACGGCGTTGCGCTTTCGATGACCGACGCCGACCGCGCAGCGTTGTTGCCCGCGCTGCAGCCGCTGTTCGGCGACGCAGGCTTCCATCTCGACGCACCGACACCGACGCACTGGTACCTGCGCATGTCGCCCGAGACCAGGCTCCCGCCTTTCAGCGATCCCGGCGAGGCCCTGGGCGAAGACCTGTTCGATCACCTGGCCGAAGGCGCCGAAGGCCGGCGCTGGCGCGCGCTGCTCAGCGAAACGCAGGTCGTCCTGCACAACCATCCGTGGAATGCGCAGCGCGCGGGGCAGGGCAAGGCACCGGTCAACTCCCTGTGGTTCTGGGGCGGAGGCATGCTGCCCGAGCGGGTGCACACGCTGCACGCATCGATCCATTCCGATGACGAGCCCGCATTTTCGCTCGGCAACGCAGCCTGCACGGCGCAACCTCTGCCGGCCCGCTTTGCCGGCGCTGCCGGCGATGTCGTGTTCGACCTGCAGGCCGAGCGCGATCTCGCGCGCCTGCAGGCCGACTGGCTGCTGCCTGCGCTCGCCGAAGTCGGTCGCGGGCGGTTGCGAGTGCTCGAACTGGATCTGGAAGACGGCCTGGTCTTCAAGATCGTGCCAGCGCAGCGCTGGCGGTTGTGGCGCAAACCCTTGCAGCGGTTCGGCGAATGAGCCTGCCGCGCACGATCCGCCGCAGGCAATGCGACGTTGGCGATGCCTGGCCGGATAGCGTTCCGCCCTTGCTGCGCCGCATCTACGCCGCCCGCGGCGCCCACGACCTGCAACAGGCGCAACCGCGCCTGGCGCACCTGCTGCCGCCGGATACGCTGGGCGGCCTGGCGATGGCGACCGCGCTGCTCGCCGACGCCATCGCCCGCGACCGCCATATCGTCGTGGTCGGGGATTTCGATTGCGACGGCGCAACCGCCTGCGCAGTCGGCGTGCGCGGCCTGCGCATGCTCGGCGCGCGCCATGTGTCGTACGCGGTGCCGAACCGCATCATGCATGGTTACGGCCTGTCGCCGGCACTGGTGGAAGAACTCGCCGCGCTCAAGCCCGACCTGCTGGTCACGGTGGATCACGGCATCGCCTGCCATGCCGGCATCGCGGCAGCCAAGGCGCACGGCTGGCAGGTGCTGGTCACCGACCATCACCTGCCCGGCGAGCATCTGCCGCCGGCCGATGCCATCGTCAATCCGAACCTGCGCGGAGACGCCTTCCCCAGCAAGATGCTGGCCGGGGTAGGCGTGATCTTCTACACCCTGCTGGCCACGCGCCGCCACCTGCGCGAAGCCGGCATCCTGCAAGCAAGCGAACCCGACCTGTCGGTGCTGCTGGATCTGGTGGCGGTAGGCACGGTCGCCGATCTGGTGCCGCTGGACGCCAACAACCGCACGCTGGTCGCAGCCGGGCTGCGGCGATTGCGCGCCGGACACGGCTGCGTGGGGCTGCAAGCGCTGATCGAGGTGGCTGGTCGCGACGCAGCGGCCCTGACCGCCGCCGACATCGGCTACGCACTGGCGCCCAGGATCAATGCGGCCGGACGTCTCGAAGACATGGCGCTCGGCATCGCATGCCTGTTGACGGACGACGCCCGGCAGGCGCGCGAGCTGGCCGAAGTGTTGAACGGCATCAATGCCGAACGCCGCGGCCTGCAGCAGCAGATGGTCGAGGACGCAGAAGCGCTGCTGGTCAAGGCCGGGATCGCGGATGCTGCGCTGCCGCCGGCGCTGTGCCTGTTCGATGCCGAGTGGCATCCGGGCGTGGTCGGCCTGGTGGCGTCGAAACTGAAGGAACGTACGCATCGTCCGACGATCGCCTTCGCGCCGGCCGAACCCGGCAGCGACCTGCTGCGCGGATCGGCGCGCTCGATTCCCGGGTTCCACATCCGCGACGCGCTCGCGGCCGTCGACGTCGCGCATCCGGGCATGATCGACAAATTCGGCGGCCACGCCATGGCCGCGGGCCTGGCCCTGTCGCGCGACGCACTGCCGGCCTTCGCGGCTGCGTTTCGGGCGCATGCCGAAGCCACGCTCGATCCGGCGCTGCTGTTGTCCGTGCTGCTCAGCGACGGCGAACTGGACGCCGCCGATTTCTGCCGCTCGACGGCCGAATCGCTGCGCGATGGCGGTCCGTGGGGGCAGGGTTATCCGGAACCGTTGTTCGACGGCGAATTCGACGTGCTGTCGTGGCGCATCGTCGGCGAGCGGCACCTGAAACTGGAAGTCGCCTGCGGTGCGCTGCGGCTTAACGCCATCCATTTCGGAGGATGGAACGAACATGCGCCGGCGACGCGCGTGCGCCTGGCTTACCGTTTGACGCCGGACGACTACCGTGGCGGCAACGCGTTCCAGCTGATCGTGGAACACCGCGAATCCCTGTAGAGCGGAGCTTGCTCCGCTGCTTTTCAGCATCGTGAATGCCATAGCGCAGTGCTCGTTTCGCGCAGCGCGATACAGAGCAGCGGAGCAAGCTCCGCTCTACAAGGCGGGGGCGACCAACGCGGGTGGTGCGCGCCGTGGCCACTTCAGCCCGAACAACGGCCGCAATACGCGGATACGGCGGATCAGGAACTCGTGCAGCAGCAGGCAGCCGGCGATGGTGCCGGTCAGCACGAGCACCGGTTCGAGCACCGGGCCCAGCCGCAGCGGCGCCAGCACGAAAGCCAATGGCACGATCAGGCTCTGGTGCAGGATGTACCACGGATACACGGCTTCGGTGGCATAAGGCAGCCAGCGGAACGGCCGGTTCAGCAGCACGCTGCCCCAGCCGAAAATCGCCAGCAGTGCGGACCACATGTAGAGCGCGCGCGCGCCACGTTCGATCGAACCCCACGGCACCTGCGCCAACACGTCGGGTATCCGTTCGACGGGCAGGGACTGGCCGGCCGCCTTCAGCAGCAGTTCCAGCGAAATAGCGGCCAGCGCGATGCCCGCCGTCGTCCAGCGCAGGCGCTGCAACTGCTGCCAGAAACCCTCATGGCGCGCGATCGCATAGCCAGCCAGGAACAGCGGGAAATACTCGGCGTGCAGATACCAGTCGCCGAGCAGGGCGTGGGTTTCGGGGAATCGCGGTTGCAGCCAGATCAGGCACGCGAAGAAGTAGATCGCGGGCACCACGATCAGTCCGATGCCGCGGCGTTCGCCCAGCCAGGCTTGCAGGCGCTGGCCAGGACGCGACCCGAGCAAGGGCAGCAATACGACCAGCAGCAGCGTGTACACCCACAGGTAGGCCAGGTACCACAGGTGGTTCCAGGTCACCCCATGTTCGGCGCCGGTCCATCCTCCCTCCGGCCACGGCTGCAATTGCAGGTAACGCGCCATGAAGGCGCCGAAGCCGGGCGCCACGCTGCCGTTGCTGACGGCTTCGCAATAGGCCTGCACCGGCACGATGAACAGCATTCCGAATAACAGCGGCAGCAGCAGGCGCCAGGTCCGCAGTCCGGCGAATCGCAGCGGCGCCCGCGCCGGTTGGTACAGGCCGATGGCGATGCCGGAGATCACGAACAGTAACGGCATCCGCCAGCGGTTGAGCACGATCATCGGCCACTGCAGCCATTCGGCCTGATAGGCGCTTTTGACGTGATAGCCCCAGTCGTACACGTAGACCATGCCCACGTGATAGAAGATCAGCAGCGCGAAGGCGATGACGCGCAGGGCGTCGATATCGTGGCGGCGTGACATGGGTCGACCGGAAGCGGAATGGGGCCCAGCATGCAGGGCGCGCACGCGATCGGGCCGCGGCACGTGACCAATCGCGGCCGCTCCGTGACGACCGGCGGAATACGGGGACGAACCGGGCGCTTCCGGCGCCAAAACACCGCTTACGCTACAATTCGCGGCCTTTTACGCACCCTTCAGTCCCATGATCGAACTCAATCCCATCCGCCAGCGCATCGCCGACCTCAGCGGCCGGCTGGATTCGCTTCGGGGGTATCTTTGACTACGACGCCAAGCGTGAGCGTCTGGAAGAAGTCAACCGCGAGCTGGAAAACCCCGATATCTGGAACCAGCCCGAACGCGCGCAGGCGCTGGGCCGCGAGCGCTCGCTGCTCGACAAGACCGTCAACGGCATCCGCGAACTGACCGATGGCCTGGTCGGCGCCGGCGAACTGCTGGACCTGGCCGAAAGCGAGGACGACGAGGACACCGCCCAGGCGGTCGTCGTCGATGTCGAACGTTATGGCGACCGCGTCGACAAGCTCGAATTCCAACGCATGTTTTCAGGCGAGATGGATTCGGGCAACGCCTTCGTCGACATCCAGGCCGGCGCCGGCGGCACCGAGGCGCAGGACTGGGCCGAGATGCTGCTGCGCATGTACCTGCGCTGGGCCGAATCGCGCGGCTGGAAGACCGAGCTGATGGAAGTCAGCGGCGGCGACGTCGCCGGCATCAAGTCGGCCACGTTCCGGGTCGAGGGCGACTATGCCTATGGCTGGCTCAAGACCGAGATCGGCGTGCACCGGCTGGTGCGCAAGTCGCCGTTCGATTCGGACAACCGCCGCCATACCTCGTTCACCTCGGTGTTCGTGTCGCCGGAAGTGGACGACGACATCGAGATCGAGATCAACCCGGCCGACCTGCGCACCGATGTGTACCGCTCCTCGGGCGCGGGTGGCCAGCACGTCAACAAGACCGAGTCGGCCGTGCGCATCACGCATATCCCGACCAATACCGTCGTGGCCTGCCAGACCGGGCGCAGCCAGCACCAGAACCGCGACACGGCGATGAAGATGCTCAAGGCCAAGCTGTTCGAGCTGGAGGTGCAGAAGCGCAACGCCGAGAAGAACGCGCTGGAAGCCACCAAATCCGACATCGGCTGGGGCAGCCAGATCCGCAACTACGTGCTCGACCAGAGCCGGATCAAGGACCTGCGCACCGGCATCGAGCGCACCGATACGCAGAAGGTGCTGGACGGGGACCTGGACGAATTCGTCGAGGCCAGCCTGAAGTCCGGCCTCGAGGCGGGTTCCAAACGCTCCGACGCCGTGTAATGTTGAGCCCCAGCTCTTAGCTCTTCGTAAGAGCGGCTTCAGCCGCGAGCTTTTCGCCGATGAGCAAGAGCTCGCGGCTGAAGCCGCTCTTACGAAAATCACCAAGCCATCGAACCCCATGACCGACGACACCAGCCCGCACACGCCCGCCGACGAGAACGCCCTGATCGCCGAGCGGCGCAGCAAACTCGCGGCGCTGCGCGGGCAGGGCATCGCGTTCCCCAACGACTTCCGCCGCACCGACCACGCCGGCGACCTGCAGGCCGAATACGCCGATGCCGAGCACTGGACCGGCGAAGCGCTGGAAGCCAGCGGCCGCCGCGTGGCGCTGGCCGGGCGGCTGATGGCCAAGCGGGTGATGGGCAAGGCCGCGTTCGCGCAGATCCAGGACGTCAGCGGCCGCATCCAGCTGTTCCTGCAGTCGAACACGCTCGGCGAGCGCTACGATGCGTTCAAGGGCTGGGACGTCGGCGATATCGTCGCCGCCGAAGGCACGCTGATGCGCACCAAGACCGGCGAGCTGTCGGTCAAGGCCGAATCGCTGCGCCTGCTGACCAAGTCGCTGCGGCCGCTGCCGGACAAGTGGCACGGCCTGAGCGACGTCGAGCAGCGCTACCGCCAGCGCTACGTCGACCTGATCGTGACGCCCGAGGCGCGCGAGGTGTTCGTCAAGCGTTCCCAGATCATCGCCGCGATGCGCCGCTGGCTGGATGCGCGGCGCTTCCTGGAAGTGGAAACGCCGATGATGCATTACATCGTCGGTGGCGCCACCGCCAAGCCGTTCACCACGCACCACAATGCGCTGGGTTTGGATTTGTACCTGCGCGTGGCGCCGGAGCTGTACCTCAAGCGTCTGGTGGTCGGCGGCTTCGAGCGCGTCTACGAAATCAACCGCAACTTCCGCAACGAAGGCGTCAGCACCCGGCACAACCCCGAATTCACCATGCTCGAGCTGTACGAGGCCTATGCCACTTACGACGAGGTGATGGACCTGACCGAGTCGATGATCCGCGACGTGGCGCAGGAGACGCTGGGCGCCACCGCACTGCACTGGGAAGGCAACGCGATCGACGTCGGCCCGCGCTTTCGCCGCTGGAAGCTGGAAGAGGCCGTGCGCGAACTGAACCCGCAGATCAGCGCCGCCGATTGCCGCGACCGCGACGCGCTGGCGCGGCATTGCGAAGCGCTGCGCATCCCGGTCAAAGCCCATTACGGCTGGGGCAAGCTGCTGCTGGAGATCTTCGAGAAGACCGTGGAGCACGGCCTGGTCCAGCCCACCTTCATCACCCATTACCCGGTCGAGGTGTCGCCGCTGGCGCGCGAGTCCGACAGCGACCCCGGCATCACCGACCGCTTCGAGCTGTTCGTCGGCGGCAAGGAGCTTGCCAACGGCTTCTCCGAACTCAACGATCCGGAAGACCAGGCCGCGCGCTTCCGCGCCCAGGTCGATGCGAAGGCCGGGGGCGACGATGAGGCGATGCACTACGACGCCGACTACATCCGCGCGCTGGAAGTCGGCCTGCCGCCGACCGGCGGACTGGGCGTGGGCATCGACCGCTTGGTGATGCTGTTCACGGATTCGGCCTCGATCCGCGACGTGCTGCTGTTCCCCTACATGCGCCCGGAAACCGGCTGAGGGCGGTCCAGGCTGCCTGGAGGGCCGCCGCACGCAAGATCCGACGTTATTCCTTAATGATTAGACTTGGCCATTCGCGGTTCCAGCCGCGGGGCTTGCCGTCGAACCCCATCAAGGTCAACATGTCGTGATTATGAATGCTGCGCAGGGACGGCTGGCAGACGGGCCACAGGGGAGCTCCGTGAACATCGTCATCGTCGACGACCAGACTTCCGCGCGCACTATGCTGCGGCACATCATCGAAGACATCACCCCGCAATTGTCGGTGAGTGACTTCGGCGATGCCGAGGCTGCGCTGAGGTGGTGCGATCACAATCGTCCGGACCTACTGTTGCTCGATTACCGCATGCCGGGCATGGACGGGCTGGAATTCGCCCGCCGTTTCCGTCGCGCGCCGTCGCATCGCGACGTGCCGATCGTGCTGGTCACGGTGGTCGGCGACGAGCCGGTCCGCCAGGCGGCATTGGAAGCGGGCGTGATCGACTTCCTGGTCAAGCCGGTGCGGCCGCGCGAATTGCGCGCACGCTGCAAGAACCTGCTACAGCTGCGCCAGCAAACCGAGAACGTGAAGCAGCGTGCGCTGTCGCTGGAGCAGCGGCTGCTGTCGAGCATGCACGAAGTCGAGGAACGCGAACGGGAAACTCTGTCGCGACTGGCGCGCGCCATCGAATACCGCGACGTCGGCACCAGCGCCTACCTCGAGCGCATGGCGCACGTGGCCGGCCTGGTGGCCGAGCATCTGGGCATGTTCGAGGACGAAGTGCGGGTGCTGGAAATGGCCGCGCCGCTGCACGACATGGGCAAGATCGCCATTCCCGACGCGATCCTGCTCAAGCCCGGCCCGCTCACCGAAGACGAGACCACGGTGATGCGCACCCACCCGCGCATCGGCTACGAACTGCTCAACGACAGCCAGAACCGCTTCATCCAGATGGGCGCCACCATCGCGCTGCGCCACCACGAGCGCTACGACGGCAGCGGCTACCCGGACGGCCTGGCCGGCGAATCGATCCCGATCGAGGCGCGCATCGTCGCGGTCGCGGACGTGTTCGACGCCCTGATCTCGCCGCGTCCGTACAAGGACCCGTGGAGCATCGACGCCGCGCTGGCCTACCTGTACGCGCAGCGCGGGCGCCTGTTCGACCCCAACTGCGTCGATGCGCTGGTGCGCAACCGCTCGCGGCTGGAAGACATCTGCCAGCGGTTCTCGACCACGCGGAGGCCTGGGCTGAACTGATATGCCGCGTTCCTTCGCCGCCCTGAAGCAGCGTCTAGCGCGACGCCCCGACAGCGAACATGGGCAGGCGATCGTGCGCCTGGCGATCGCTTCGCTGATCCTGAGCTATCTGTGGGGCCTGCAGCAGTTCGGCGACAACGCCAATGTCGGGCCGATGCTGCTGGTGATGGCAGTGGAAACGCTGGTCGGCTTCGGCCTGCTCGCCGGGATCGTGATCAATCCCGAGGTGTCGCACGTGCGGCGCTGGATCGGCATGCTGGCCGACTACACCACGCTGGCCGTGCTGATGTCGCTCAACGCCGAAGCGCTGGCGCCGCTGTACGTGATCATCATGTGGGTCACGATCGGCAACGG
>Ga0193753_10000560_pt1 | contig 36191 bp, 37 predicted proteins | sample H1c2metaG_FD_144925 | JGI IMG/M metagenome (GOLD analysis project Ga0193753, IMG submission 144925) | Soil microbial communities from a riparian zone of the East river system, Colorado, United States - H1c2 | ecosystem: Environmental > Terrestrial > Soil > Riparian zone | place: USA: East...
CCAACATGTGCTGAAGGCGGTGATCAATGGCCAGACCCCATCCCCGGAAGGTGAAGACTGATGTCGTCAGCGGCTTTTGCCTATCCGCACAAGTTGGCGGAAGCCTTCCGCACCATCAGCGAAGTTGCCCTTGAATTGGACGTGCCGCAGCATGTGCTGCGTTTCTGGGAAAGCCGTTTCACACAGATACGCCCCGTCAAGCGGGCAGGTGGTCGCCGCTATTACCGGCCCGAGGATGTCGACCTGCTCAAGGGCATACGCGCGCTGCTTTACAGTGACGGTTTCACCATCAAGGGCGTGCAGAAGGTTCTGAAGGAGCGTGGGCTTCGCCATGTCGCCGAGGTCGGCCGTGGCGGCGTGCCCGCGCCGGTACAGCCCGCGCCCGTGGTGATCGAAAAGATCGTCTATGTCGAAAAGCCGGCGGCGCCGGTGGCAAAGAAGCCGCGTCCCACCCATCTGCGCGCCGTGTCTCCATCATTACCCTTCTTCGACGAACAGCCTCCGGTGCGGGAGTTTCCGGTACTGGACAGCCCGCCGATGCCGGTCGCCGAAGCCGTCAAGGAACTGGCAGCCGCTTTTGCGAGCGAAGACCCGCAAGAGATGCTCATGGGCGCGCAAGAGCGCGAACGGCTGGAAGAGTTGCTGGGCGAGTTGCAGGGCCTCAAGGTCCGGTTGCAGGCGGCACGGCAGCGCTGAAAATAGCGGCATAAAACACTTTTGCGTACGGGCTTGCTGGCAGGGGGCGTCGCCGCTATGTTCCGCGACCTTTCGAACCCCCTGGGGCGTTTTTCGTCCCAATTGTCTAAGTCGGAGCGTGGCGCAGCCTGGTAGCGCACTTGTCTGGGGGACAAGGGGTCGCAGGTTCAAATCCTGTCGCTCCGACCAATTATTTCAATGACTTCCCATATGAGAAGCAGCCCGCGCCTTTGCACGGGTGGGACACGCGGGTGGGACTTCTCGCTGAGTTCACTCGTTGCCATGTGGGATAACGGTCGAGATCCAGTAGATCCCCGAGCCAAGTGGGATGACGAGTCAAGCAGTGGCGGAATTACCAGGAAGCTGCGTCCATATGGTTATTCGGCGGGCGGTGCTTAAGATTTGTCACGGATCGCTTCGCGATCTGCCTGAGACCGGTGTATCGCCGTTAAAATCCGGCATATATCCGAGCGGTTTCTGCGATCTTGCTTGCGAGATGACCAGACCAGATCGTCACCAGACCAGATCGTCACCAGACCAGATCGTCAGTTGAAACCCAAGTGATCCGGCGCCAATGACAGCTGAAAAGCTGCGAGATAGCGGTCCGGCGACTTTGCGGCCAATGTAGGTCAGCGTGGCAAGGGCCGCCGAACCGTTGGCGCCGCAGCGCTCAAGTTTTTCCACGCCTTGGCCCTCCAAGCGCTGGCCGTTCTGATGCTCGCTCGGCGGCAGCGCGCGCAACATCATCGGCAACCGCTATATAACCCTGCGTCGTGTCGAAATCCGCGTGGCGGGCGAGTTTCTGCGCCACCACGCCGCCGCTGGTAATGGCAATCTGGGTAATGAAGGCGGCGCGTATGTCGTGCCATCGCCAGCGTTTGCCGAACGCTTTCTCGACGCGCTTCATCGCTGTGCCCCACGCACGCTTCGGCGATTTGATGGCCGTCCACGGCGCAGCGGCCTGGCGCTTCGGGTCTTTGTAGGTGCGCTGCCAGGTGAACAGGTAGGTTGTCCGGCGTTCCCGCGCTTGATCGACCATGCGCGCAAGAAACTGCATCGCGTCGCGGCCGCCCGGCATGAATGTGTCCTCGTCGTTTTTCACCTCGCCATGATCAAGGCGGATACCTCCAGACTGGAAATCGACATGCGCGATCTGCAGCGAGAAGACCTCGGTCCTACGAAAACCGAAATAGAGGGTTGCCAGAACCGCGTCGGCGACATGGGCGGGCAGGGTGCCCAACACATCGGAAAGAACATCGTCTGGCACTGGACGGGCCCGACGCTTTGGCTCGGGCAGATCCTTGATAATCGGGATTTCATCAATCGCGCGTCCCCGCGTGATTGGGTCACGGGTGTTGTACGCCCGTACGAACATGGAGCGAAGCAAGGGCAGGGTGCGGTTGACCGTACTATAGGACCGTTTGCGCCCCTTTGGGTCGGGCTTCCAATATTTTGCTGCGTCGGGTGCGGTGCGTTTTTTCTTAGAGCCGCCGGTCCAGATCATCACCGGCTGGTTGACCGCAGCCGACACGAAGTCCTGGATCATCGCCCCATCGACGTCGCGCATAGCCGTTTCAGGTTTGAAGTAGGCGAGGATCTCACGGGCCTGGCGCTGCTTGTTGGCCCATTCCGGGGTCCCGAGCCAGGTCTCGGCAAGCTTGTTGATCACCTCGGCCACCGTCATGTCGTTGGCGCGAGGCAGCTTAGGTGCCATCCCGGCTACGCGCTTGGCCTCGGCTTCCACGGCCACGGCCGCCCGCCGGCCGGTGACAGGCTCCCCCGCGGCGTCCAGACACTCCCGGGCATGGCGCACCCCCGCCAGCTGAAAATCGTACCTCCAGCGCCCCCGAACCTTGTCAAAGAATACCGTCACGCCGTGCCCCTAGACCAAACCCTTGGCTTGGAGGCTCGCCATGGCTGCCCGGAACGCTGCAGTCGGTGCAGTGGCCTTGCGGAAGGGGCTAGCCGACAGCGCCTTCCGCGTGCACCTTGGCGCGCGCGTTTGGCGCTCCTGGTAAGCCGCGACAGAGTCCAAAAAGACCCGAATGCCCCGCTTGCCTTTCGTGTGGGCCTGGAGCTCACGAGAGGCCACCAGACGGCGAATATCGCTTGGATGGCAGTCGAGCAGCTTCGCCACGCTCGCCACACGGGCGCTGGGTCGCACGTGGACTGTCAATTCTGAAGGGATGGACAAGATGTTCATGGGCCGCGGCAATCGAGGTTCGATAGCGGCATCTGACCGTCACGACCGCGGAGATCGGGCGTTTTTCTGCGATTGTCCCAGCATTTCTCGAAATCCCACGAACGGGGAGGGCGTTTAACGTTCTATATGTCACGGCCGACCCCACGGTTCTTTGGCCGTTTCCGGCGAGTTTCGGCCAGCACCGCGTGGTATTGCCGCCCGGCTTCCAGGCTGCCCGCTTGATTGTAGTGGCGCTCGGAGGTGGCCCCAGACGTGTGCCCAAGGATCGCGGCGATGATCTGGACATGCCCCGGATCATGGATCGCGATCGTGGTGGCCGCGCAGTCGCGAAATAGGTGAGGATTTATTTCAACGCCAAACGCGGCTTTGGTCAGCCTCCCGATCGCCTGTGCAATCCCGCCGGCGGTGAACACGCCGCCGTCCTGTGAGATCCAGAGCGCCTGGCCTGCGCTGCCACAATGGGCACCGGTGCTCGCCAGAATCGGGCGGTAGCACTCCAGATAGTGCTCGAGTGCGGCTTCAAGGCTGGACGGGAAGGGAAACTCGAGTGGCCGCCTCTGTTTGGTTTCGTCGGCCGCGAAGATCACCCCCCAGCTGCTGCCGCGTTTGACGAGATTTTTGCCGATCACGATCGCGGCGAGATTGGCCACACGCAGGGGACAATAGGCCAGGAAGGCGATCATCAAGCCGTTGCGATGAAGAAGTGCCGCGGCGTGCGCACGGGTCTCGTAAAGGATGTTGGCCTGTGTCATCAGCTGGATGCCCAGATCGACGAGCTGGTCGGACGGTTTGAGCTTCTGGCGCTTGTTCTTGCTCGAGACCGCGCGAGAGCGAAGCCGGGCAGCGGCCCGAGTAATCCACCGGAATTGCTGGGTCTCGGTCATCACCCTCAGGACATCGCCGAGACCTTGCAACCGCGATTGAACAGTAAAGCTGCTGAGGCGGGACTGCAGGTCCTTGAGATACCGCGCAACACGTTCTGGTGTCGCGCGCAGTTCCGGGGCCGACGTCAAATCAAGTTCGCCTTGGCGCTCCAGCCAACCCAACCAGTCGCCGTAGTCAAGCTCAGCCTTATGGCGCGACATGCGTGCCCAAGATGACGCCCACCCACCCGGCTCCAGCGGGCTGCCGCAGGCGAGGGCCCTGGACCATGCCGCCCGGTCTAGGGCCGGCCAAGTCATCACGGGCTTAGAAAGCCGGGTCGGCAAATAGGGGCTATTAAACTTTCCACGCCTGGTCATGTGTCCGCCCGCCCCTTAGGCTTCTTAGACGGACGTTTGCGGGCCTCATCACGCTTGGCTTCGATGAGGGTTTCGTACTGTTTGTGGGCCGCTGCTGTTTTACCTTCGGAATATGCCCGCAGGGTGGTCCTCAGCGACTTGTGCCCGAGCAGCAGCCTGCCGGTTTCGATCCCTTCGGGCCGTGCGTCTAGAATAAGTTTTACGGAAAAATGCCGAAAGAGATGGGGGTGAATCTTGAGGCCGGTATACCGGGTGATCACGGCAGAGATCTGTCGGCCAAAGCTGACAATATTGCGTTGTCCGCCGGCGGCATTGGGAAACAGCCAGGGTGATGGCACCGAGCTGATACGCGGGCGGTATATCTGTAGATACAAATTCAAAAGCTCGGTGCTTGCCTTGGGCAGGGCGACCTCGACCGGCATGCCGTTCTTGACCTCGTCGCCGGGGATGACCAGATGAACGACTGAATGCGCGCCCCGACGCGAGTGCACGACATGGCGACCGACATCCAGCGTGGTCAGATTCTTGATCCGGACAGGGGCCACGATCAGCAACTCGATCGCCACGGCATAAATGATTGCTGTCAGTTCCCGCTTGCCACCTGCGTCGCAGCGCTGGGCCTGGCGCATCAATTTGGCCGGCAGGCTCAGCAAGGCGTCAATATTGCGCACGTCATCGAACTGGCGCAGGCGCCCCCGATTCTTGTCCGTCATGCCCTGCCTTTTGGGTGTTAGGCCTTCGCAGAACTTCTCAAGTTTGAGAATGTTCTCCTCATCGCGCACCACTCAGTGACGCGCGATGGTACGCAAGAGCACCGCATGGGCATAAACGCTGTCAGGGCCAACACCGGCACGGTCGAGGAAGAACTGAAGAATCCGCTTTGCGTTTTCGGCTTTCACCAGCGTCGCCAAACTGCAGATGTCCGCTACCGGATACTCGGCCGATACCAGCGCGGTCGCCATTTGGCGGATCTGCTTGTGGCGGCCCAGGATCGTGGCCGGCCGGACCGGTGGCGCGTAGTTATCAGAGAGCGGATCCTGGTTGCCGGCATTGTCCAGAAAGGCATCGACGTCAGCCCGAAAGCTTTCCGGAAACACATCCCAGTCCAGCGAATACTTTTTGCTGGCGTTCGGCACCGCCAGTTCCAATGAAGGCCACTGGGGAATCGACTTGCTGGCCTTGTTCCACAAGACGCAGGTGGTGCGATAAATAAATGCCGCATTGGGGACGAGGCTGTTGTGTTCCAGCTCCTGCTGGAAGCGCTGAAACACCGCCAGGTCGACGTCGTGGGGCTGGATACCCGCCGCACTGCAAGAGCTAAAGAACCGCGACAGCCCAATACAACTCTGACGGTCCGGCGCCATTGCCAAAAGCGCCTTCCAGGCGGGCGAGAGGTCCGATGCGGTGCGGCGGCCGGACATCACGGCAAATCCGGCAATTCGCAGCGCGGCGAGTGTCAAAGACCGAACGGCATCCCGGCGCCGCTTGCTGACCCCAGCCAGGGTATAGGAGGCGTCTTTGAGTGATTTTCTCAACGACACCGGCTGGGCCGGAATGTCACCAGGATCGCGACCGACGCAGCGGGCGAGCGTCCGCAGGGCGGACAGTATCTCGCCGCGGCGGGCAGGTATCAGTTCGGGAGCAGACTCAACGCGTGCCATGACGTCCCTGAGGGTCAGTCCGGTCAATCCCGCCTTCGGTGGCGGCGTAACTGGCGGCTGAGGGTTCGCTTTAATGTGGTCCAACATGGTCTCCTGTGGTCTCACGTGTAAAATGGCGGACAAAAGTGATTACGTGGCGTCGGCAATGTGGGTCGATGCATGCGTGAAGTGTTCACTAGCCTTTGAAATTACGTAGACAGGTGAGGCCACTAGCGGACACGCGGGTTGCTAGTCCCGATGCCTGTTGAGAAAGGCGATCAAGTCATCCTCTGAAATGCGAATTGTTCTGCCGAGCCGGTGGCAATGAAGCTCGCGGCGCTCGATCCAGCGGCGTACCGTCTTAAGCGAGACACCGACCTGCAGGGCGACTTGTTCGACGTTCAGCATGCGCGGAAGAGGTGGAGACGCTTTGGTCATGAGGTGACCTCCATCGTCTTCGCGTCTTTGTCGTGGGATATTGAGTTTGGCCCCGAAGGCCTTCCTGCTGCGTGGTTGCGCGCTTGGGCCGATCGCTCGGCTCGCCAAGCCGGTTAGGCTAGGCGCTGGGCAACAATGGGTGGAAGGAGCGTCATTTGGGTCGGGCGTCATGCGCCAATCAGACCGTCACGAATTTTTCTTGGGCAGCGATGTCTGCGCCGAAACTGCTCTATGGCAGCGCATTTCAGTTGGCAAAATGCGCCCTAAGATACTGTTTACGTGCGGTATTCCCGGCCGCAAACACGGCAGAAAATATTTTTGCTGGATATAGTTGGACCGTTGGACTAGGCCGCCATCGCTTTTTGTCCGGTCCTTCCGGCGCTCGGCCATAGGAGCGTCGCGCCATGAAGAAATCGTCGTTGGGGATGGACACCGCACTTGTCGTGACGACCAGAGAGCCAACTAGTTGGGCCAGCCCGACGTGAAATCATGACGTCCTGGACACCACTATTGAGTACTGGCATCGCGGCGGCACCTTGGCCGGCGCCGTGGTTGCCCCGTGCTGACTCTCCTCCGCACTCCGGTCTGACATGGAGTATTCAGGAACGAACAATACCGACGCTCCACGAATATTTTTCCTTGGGAATAAAAATGATTTCCCGATTGTCGGCCATTGTCACCCACCGAAGGCAAGCCTATAGGCTGATGAGATCGGTCGCCCTTGGTCCCGTGTAGTAGCCCCAAGCTGCTTCACGGAAAAATGCCAACGGGCGGCCGGTGCTTTGGGGGGGCGGCCAGCCTCATTTATCGATAGTGTATCGGCCAACTGCACAAAATCCGATTGGTACTCACAGTAAAGTTTCCCATTTGGTCGTTTCTCAGGCGGTGTAATCACTATGGCTCTGTATTCGGTAGACTGATCATGACGCTGATGGACTTGCGCGGTCATTCGCGAATGCTGTTTGCGTATGCGCGTAGATCTTCCTGGGACACGCGGACATTGCGACCAACCCTGTGCTGAGGAAGGTCACCGCGCGTGATCATGCGGCGTACCGTTTTGGCTGAGACGCCGAGGTGCGATGCCACCTGCTTGACACTGAGCAGTTGAAGCTGATGTTGCGGGCGAGACATTCTTTCTACCGAAGGTTCTAGGTGACAGCACAATTGCCGTTCGACATGACGAACATAGGCAGAGAGGCTGTCGAAAGTCCTCGGGCAACGCGGGACATTGCGGGACATTGCGGGACACCGCGGGACATTGCGGGACACCGCGGGACACCGCGGGAGCTCGCGGGACAATGCGGGGTACTTTCGCTAACCGGTTATCCACAAAGATTGGGCGTGTGCCAAACTTCGGCGAGTACGTTTCGCTCAAAGCCGTATTGCCACTAGCACTTCAGTTCAGCGTCAAGGCAATTTGACGGACTGTGCCACTTGGGGTGAGCGTGATTCCAAAAACGAATTATGGGAAATTTCCAGGCGATAGTATACTTGACACACGCAGATTAGGGATTCATACCGTGCCTGGACAGGCCGACACCCGAATTGAAGCTTTGGTAGCTGAGATCTGCGATCTACTGCCCGCTGGGGAGTATGTCCCAAGCCCCGCTACGCGCCGCCTGATGGGTGAGGCCGTCCATAGGGAGTTTCAGAGACGCGAAGCAGGAAGCCATCCAGATCAGTCATAAGGGCGATCAGGCCACGGCTGTATTCTATCAGGGAGGAAAAATCCTCCTTCTTGGGTTTTTGGGTCCCGGCTAGGACTTTGCGGTGATCTTGCTCGACAAAATATCGGCTTTCTCCCGTGGCCCCAAATGCGCCCTCCCCGAAGGCGCCCATACCGAAGCCGCCGCCCTCGTAGGTCATTCTGACAACATTATGGGCCAATAAGTGGCGCGAACTGCCTTGGCTGGTGGCTTTTATTATCCGGTCCTGTAGACCCTTCCAATCTGCTTCCAATGGCGTGTCTTTGAGACGGGCGGAGAGCGCAATTAGGGCCATGTCGCGTTGCAGGCTACCGGCTTTCGCTTGGAATAAGATTTCGCCCGCTGTTCTTTCGTTGATGCACAATCCGGCTATAAATATGTCTAGCAAGGTCAATTCGAGTCCGGCTGTAAGGCTGATAATTACGCCGATGGTCGCGTAAAGCCGCATTTCCGGGTCTTGATTTGCTTCGATTGCGTCAATGTTCGGTATACGAGCGTGAGCCATGACCAAGAAATCCAATCCCAGAGAAGATGATGTTTTACGGACTCTGCTGAAAATGAAACCGGAGCCCTTCACACCTAAGGCAAAGAAGAAGGTCAAGGGTAAGCCCAAGCCAACGCCAGTGAGCAAAGAACACCGGGCGGCATGGGACAAGTTGGATAAGGGCCCTAAGGGCTAACTACTCGCCCACCAAAGGCTTGCCTTGGCCCGTAATCATGTTCCAACCAGTGAGGTACTCGCGTGTCCATTGGAATAGCTCCAACTCCTGAATCACATCCCCGTCCGTGTTATCCCGAAACTCGCCATACACCAGCCCCAGCCTCTCTAAGAACCGTGCTTGAAAGGTTGGATCGGATTCATTCAGAGTTTGAACGACGCAAGCGGTTAGGGCTGCGGCCCCCCGCTTGGCACGATGCAATTCCGTAAGTTTCTCAGTCATTTTTCCCTCCGTTGTGCCACGCCTTCTTTCCCCAGAACTGGCGCTTGAAGGGCATTACCTCATATCCACGGGCCTTGCGCCAGCGGATGAAACCAAGGGTTTGCTGCCTAATTGACTGAGGCTTTGTCAGTCCGCCGATACGTCAGGCGCTTTCCGTTGATACCCTTGAGGGCCATATCGGCGCGCATGTCGTCGGAGTAGCCCAGCTTAACGCGGTGGTTCATACGGAAATCAAACTCCGCGAGATAACGCTGCAAATGCTGTTCGCCGCAATGCTGATACGTTCCGACCATGCCGCGCTTGAAGACTGAGAAAAAGCCTTCCAGCGTGTTGGTATGGACCGGGCCGGTCCGACCTTCGCGGACAAATTCCTTGTTGTGGTCAACGCTTTCATGGACCGCAGCGGCGCGAGTGTATTTGTAGACTTGAGCGCCATCGGTATGGAGCGTGCTTTTACGGTTCACGTTGGCAAGCAGGGCCGGGACGATCTCGGCCTTGGTGCTGCTGCCCAGCTTGAACGAGCGGATTTTACCGCCGCGTTCGACCAGGGACAGGACAGTGCGCTTGTGGCCCGCGCCGCCCGAACCGGGATGCTTACGCTTGCCGTCTTTCTTGCCGATATAGGCTTCGTCGGCTTCCACGATCTTGCCGGGGCCGCCCAACGGGGGTTCTGAGCCGGGGGTGACTTCCATAGCCTTGCGAAGACGCATGGTGAGGAACCAAGCAGTTTTGTAGGTCACGCCCAACATGCGGGCCATCTGGTGGCTGCTGAGGCCTTTCTTGCTGCTGCAAAGCAGGTGGTTGCAATACAGCCAGATATGCAGGGGCACCTTGGAACGCTCCATGACGGTCCCAACGGTCACGGTGTATTGGGTGCGGCAAGCACCGCAGAAATACAGGCCGGGGCGTCCGCCGCTGATCGCGCTGGCACGGTCAAGCACGCCGCAATGGGGGCAAACCGGGCCATCGGGCCACTGGATAGCCTCCAAATGCTTACGGGCAGCGTCTTCATTCGTGAAACGGGCGGGCATTTTATTGCTCATGACAAACTATCCTGAGAGTTGCCGGGGACAGCGCGAAGCTGGGCCTCAGCCAAATCGAGAGACTTACGAAGGGCTGCAATGGCTACGAGATCTACCTCGAAAGCGATGGTCCCAGCTTCCTGGGTTATCAGAGCTAACGCTGTGGAGCCGGGACGGCCAACAAGGCGCGAGCCAGTGACAGTCAGTGTGACCAGATCGTGGTTTTTGGGCTCGACGGGCTTAATCATGGGCTTAACCATGTCCGCCGAGTTGCATGTGTCAAGTATACTATCGCCAATTTCCAGGCGACTTCAGGCCGGATCTAATCCTGGCCCGCGATTGCGGGGTGTCGCGATAATGCGGCGACTGCAAGCCATCAGCCCAAGGCGTGGTTTTTCTTAACAGGGCATCTATTCCGAGCAAGCCAGTTGAGTACGCACAAAAGGCCCGGCGTGACGCTTGGACGTCCCCGGCGCAGGTGCCACAAGTGTGCGCGCGCAATCTTGAAGCAGTCCCGGTTCGAGGCGCATCCCTAAACGGAAGTGGTGGAGCTACCGGTTACGCGAGTCCCATCTTTGCCGTTGCCATTGCTGCGAGGCGGACCGTGAGACTCCGGGGCAGCAATCGCGGCAGTAAAGTGGCGAGCCGCACACTCGATCGTCCTGGATAGGACACGGCCTTACCCTGATCGAAGGCGCGAAGGATGCCGCGAACCACCATTTCGGGTGCGTCGAGAGATTGTTCGGACATCGTCGTCGGTGTTCCTTCGAAGAAGCTAGTTGCCGTTGGGCCGGGACAGGCTGCCATGACTCGAACCCCTGTATTGCTCAACTCATGTCGCAGCGCTTCGCTGAAATGCAGGACGAACGCTTTCGACGCGGCATAGGTTGCCATGTGGGGCAGTGGCTGGAAGGCCGAATTGGACGCGATATTTATGATTCCGCCGCGACCCTGAGCGGACATAACGTTGCCAAATAGGTGGCTGAGGCCAACCAACGTTTGTACGTTGACTTGAATACTGGCCTGTTCCTTCGCGTGGTCATTGCTAAGGAAACGACCCGACAATCCCAGTCCCGCGTTGTTAATCAACAGGTCGATGCGCAGACCACGTTCGGCCAAATCGGCAAAAATGTTGCTGGCGGCCCTATTATCGGCTAGATCCGCCGCGATAACGTGGCACTTCACGCCATGCAGAGCCGTGAGTCGCGCCGCGAGAGTTTGCAATGCGTCTTCAGACCGGGCAACGAGGACCAAGTCTGCGCCACGACTTGCCAGCTCTTCCGCAAATGCAACCCCAAGGCCCCTTGACGCCCCCGTGATTAGTGCCGTTGCGCCTTGATATGTGAACATTTCGCTCTCCTTGAGCCGCAAAGCGGCTTGTTGATTAGGGGAATTCAATTGTCTTACGGAACGGCTTCGGAAAAGACGACTTCGATCAGCGGCCCGCCTGGCGCGTGTAAAAACAACCGTCGTTCCTGGATGTCGGCGAGGTCCATCAACGAGTATCGAATTCCGAGTTCATCCAACTTCTTGCGAAATTGGGAATACCCCGTCATCCGCAGGCCTATGTGGTCAATCGCCTCTGCGGAGTGGTCGATCCCATAACCCTTGGAACCGATGATATGCACGAGCGGGTGGCCTTCGGCGTAGAGCCAGTGTCCCGGAATCCGGTGAATGGCGAGCGGTCGCTCGCCCTCTTTCAGACCGAAAACCGTCAGGAAGAAGCTCCGCGTGGCCTCTAGGTCCTTGGTCCGGATTGTGACGTGATCGAGTTGCATGAAACGCTCCTTTCGCCGACCCAATTAGAGTGTTCACATGATCCGTATAATCGGCTAAATTGTGAAAACACCATTCGGATTTTCCGAATGATTAGTCTCGATAACCTAGGCCTGTTTCTTCGAATCGTTGAAAAAGGCGGCTTGGCGCCGGCGGGGCGAGAGCTCGGTTTATCGCCAGCTTCCGTCTCCGAGCGCCTGGCCGCGCTGGAGAGGCACTACGGCGCTGCGCTTCTACATCGGACAACCCGCGCCATCAGCTTGACCGAGGAGGGGCGATTGTTGGTCCAAGGTGCGCGGCAATTATTGGCCGAAGCTGGCGAACTCGACGCCCTCATTCGCCTGGGCGTAAACAAGATATCGGGGCTGATTAGACTCAGCGCACCTATCGATCTTGGTCGCAGTTACATCATTCCAATTTTGGACGCGTTCTTGGTCGAGCATCCGGAAGTCACCATCGACCTCAATCTAACGGACGGCTACGTCGATTTAATTGGTCAAGGGCAGGATTTTGCAATTCGCTACGGCGAACTCGCTGACAGCTCACTGCGAGTCCGGCGCCTGGCAGAGAACCGTCGGATCGTGTGCGCATCACCAGTTTATCTCAAGGCGCGAGGCGTCCCGCAGCATCCTGATGACCTTGTCTGCCATGAGTGCATCGTCATGCGTCATGGCGCAACGATTGATCGTGACTGGCCCTTTTTGATCGACGGGCGGGAGCGGCGCATCGTGGTGCAGGGGCGCAGGATCGCAAACGACGGGGAACTGGTGCGCGCCTGGTGCCGAAATGGGTACGGCATTGCCCGAAAATCGTTCTTGGATGTTAAGGCGGAGTTGCAGGGGGGTGCGCTCATCGAGCTTCTTCGGGACTTCTCGTCCGGGGGCACAGGGCTGCAAATCGTCTATCCCGCCACACAGACTCAGTCACGGCGCGTGCGACTCTTGATCGAAAGAATCGGGGACGCGTTTGCGAATTCTAGTGTGTCGAATTGACATCGGAATTACTTATTACCGTCTTTAATGACGCCCATCTCCCGAAACAGAGTGAGGTTGTCCTCGATGTGCCAGTTGTCGGTGATGCGTCCACTTTCGACCTTAACAAGATCGGTGGCGGTGAAACTTATCAATTGACCCTTGCCCGGCGTACGGCCGAATCTTCCAGTAAAATGACCTGTGAAATTCATGTGCACCGTCACATAGTCGCCCGCAACGATCATCTTCTCCACCGCTACCTTGAGGTCGGGCACGGCCATGCGAAACTGACGTGATGCAAAGGCTGGCCCATTTGGCCCCTGGGGACGGCCCGGCGGTAAGGTATGGTCGATGAAATTCTTTGCGATGGCCTGCTTTAAGATGCTTTCGTCCCCCGTGCTCCAGAACTCGTAAAAGGCGCGCACCGCCTTCAAGGTCGTCTCGCGCTGCGCATCGGGGATCGTTGCAGCAACGACGAGGTCGCGAATCTTTACATCGCCGGCAGCGGCGGCTGGTGTCGACGATAAGAGTGCCATGATAGCGAGTAGCTCGGGGATTCTGTTGGCCATGAATTGTAGACTTCAGCTTTCGATGGACTGGGACTGCGTGGTGGTCGCCGCAGCATCGCGCGCGTAGGGTGGATAGCGAAGGCCAAGGTCAAGAAGCGCACTGTGATAGAGAACCCCGCGCGCATTAGTGTAGGCGCGGAATCCCCACTCGCCATGGTATTTTCCCATCCCGGAATTTCCGACGCCGCCAAATGGCAGATCATGAATGATAGGTTGAACCGTGCAATCATTGACGACCGCATCTCCAGACGCCGTCGATTCGAGAATTTTCTCGGCCACGGCTTGCTCGCCGGCGAATACATAAAGTCCCAGGGGATTCGGTCGCGCGTTGACGAAATCTAATGCCTCCTGCACGTTGCTGACCTCCAGAACGGGAAGGATGGGACCGAAAACCTCCTCCTGCATCACTGGCGAGTCCGGCGACGAATTTACGAGTACCGTCGGCGCGATATACCGGTCGGCACGATCATGTTGGCCGCCATGGTAAATATCTCCACTGCCGAGCAATCGCAGCAACCGATCAAAATGGTGCAAATTGATGATGCGGCAATAGTCGGCGCTTTTCTGTGGATCTCCGCCGTAAAATTGAAGCATTGTTTCTCGTAGATGTTCCAGAAACGGTTTGGCGACCTCCTTGAACACGAGAACGTAGTCGGGCGCGGTGCATGTCTGGCCGGCATTGGTCCAACGCCCATGAGCGATTCGGCGTGCCGCCACCCGCAGGTCGGCCGAGGAGTGAACAATGGCCGGGCTCTTTCCACCCAGCTCAAGCACCACGGGTGTCAATGATTTCGCTGCTGCGGACATGATGATCTTTGCCACCCGTGGTGCTTGAGTGAAGAAGATGTGATCCCACTGCTGTTCGAGAAGGGCAGTAGTTTCAGGTTCTGCTCCCAGAACTGCCGAAAATGCATCGCGGTCCAGATACTCCGGCAAGCGCCTCGCGATCACTTCCGCCGTGGCGTGGGCCACCTCAGAGGGTTTGATGACCGCAACGTTCCCGCCTGAAATGGCGGCGATCAGCGGGGACAATGTCAGCATCATCGGATAATTCCACGTGCCGATGATCAGGCCGACTCCAAGCGGATCGAACCGCACCCGCGCGTGGGAGGGCGCTAGCATGAACGGCGTACTCACAGAAAGTGGCTTCATCCATTTCCGTAGATGCGCCAGCACGTGATCAACCTCGCCCGCGATGTACTTAACATCGGTCAAGTCCGCGTCGACGCGATTGCGGCGGAGATCCGTCCAAAGCGCTGCGTAAAAGTCTTCTGCGTGATCATTGATCATCGCCTTCATGGCGGTCAGCTGATCTGCCCGCCATTCCGCGGAGCGGGTGGCGCCGCTACGGAAATAATTGCGGTGACGGGATACAAGGGCGCGGAAGTCTGGCATGACCATGGATTGATCCTCGTCAAGAGCATTTCATGTACTCAATCGGCGCGAGACGCTCCGGCAGCCTGGTGTTGGCCATCGTAGAGTGGTGCTTCCGACATGCCGGTATTTCCCATCATTTGTCCGCGGAATGGCCTCGTTCTCGCACACCCGGCTGTCGGAAATAATGCCCCTGGCATTTTCCAGTAAGTGGATTTGCTATCGCGATCAGTTGAGGCCGCCCGCAGTGTTTCGACGAAGATGTCTGCGGCTCTTTTGTTGCTCATGGAATTCTCTGGGAGACCAGATGCGGCGGCCAGCTTGCGATGGACCGGCCGAAACTGCAACGGATATCCATACCCATTGACCTTCAACGCTAGTTGAAGGTTTAGGCTGAGGAGGTACCTCGCTCATTTCGGTGTGGGCGATGGGATCCGCAATGCTTTGCCAGAGCCATTATTTAAGACCAAATAATTCGAAGCGCGAGGACGTGACCGTGCCAGAAACCGATCACGCATTGGGTGCCAATCAGGTCTCTCGTCGAGAGGTTCTCGTTACCGGCGCAGCGCTAACGCTTCCGGTCATTGGCTCTGCCGACGCGGCCAGTTCTAATCCGACAAAGGAGTCCGCGATGCCAAACTCGACGTTGTTCTGGCCAAACGGCGCGCGCCTGGCCGTGAGCTTCTCGCTCATGTTTGAGGCCGGCGGCCAACCAATCTCAGGAGCGGGTGGAGTCATTCCAGACCCCATTCAGCAAGGTCTTCCCGATTTGCCAACAAATGCGTTCTTTCAATACGGCGTCTATGAAGGCATTCCCCGGCTTCTCGATCTGTTCGACAAGCATCGGATGAAAGTGTCGTCTTTCATGATTGGGCAAGCCGTCGAGAAAATTCCGGACTTGGCGCGTGAGATCGTGCGGCGCGGGCACGAAGCGGCTGCGCACGGACGTACCTGGGAAAACAGCTATTTTCTGGACGCAGACAGCGAACGCCGTTTTATTTCGGACGACGTCGAGAGCATCGTGAAGGCGACCGGCCAGCATCCAATCGGATGGAATGCATATTGGATGCGCAATTCGCTTAGAACCTTGGACATTCTGCAGAGCCTTGGATTCGTCTACCACATAGACGAGCCGAGCCGCGATGAGCCGTTTATCGTACCCCTAAAAGGGGGAAATTTCGTAACCGTCCCCTACACCTTCCATATGAATGACATTGTCTCGTTCCCGTTCGTGGGCTGGAATGCGGCCGCCTATGAACAAGCCTTACGCGACGAATTCGACCAGCTCTATGAAGAGGGTGGTCACCGCCGCCGCATGATGGTTGTAAGTCTTCATGATCGTATCTCTGGCCATGCCAATCGTGTGCGGAGTCTTGACAGATTTCTGACCTATGCGCGTTCGAAATCCGACGTTTGGTTTGCGCGAAAGGACGAAATCGCGCGTTGGGCTCTTTCGAGCCCAACTGTGACGCCTGTGGTGAAGCGCGGACCGCCCACGATCACCGGCCTGCCGGGCTCGGCGGCCTAACATGCGCGGAACCCCTCGACGATATAGCGGGCGCGATGAGGGCGCGGGTGGGTCGGTCACTGAGGGACGCTTCTGGTGAAGGGACAAAATGCAATGAAAATCGATGACAGTGCACGCTGGTTAGGCCGCGCAATAGTGGTCGTCGCGGTCATCATGATTGGATGGGGCTTAAGCGTTGTTCTTGGCCAGCCAGTCACTTCCTGGTTTGCCACATCGGCCACAACCTGGATGGGCTTGCTGTTGATATCTGCGCTCTGGCAGTTGCGTGGCGGTTCCTTCGTCGCCATCGCGGCGACGGCACTCTCCACGGCGGTCGTTTCACGCTTGTTCAGCATTTTGAATTTACATCCTCCAACCAGCATGGCCGGCTTGAAAGTGGCCGATCTAGACTTGCTCGTAGCGACAGGTCCGGGCGTACCTGGCTTTGAACTTCTTGGCTGGTTTCTCGGCGCCCTGTTGTTTCTTGAATTCATCCTGCGTGCCGCGTCCGCCGTAGTGTCAACAGGAACCCGGGAGGCATCGCTCAATGCCTTCGCACTGACATTCATTAGAGTTTATCTCGGCGTGATGTTTGTCCCGCATTTTGGGAGCCACATTCTTGGCGGGCAGTTTCAATTCAAAGTCTACACCCTCTATTTTGCGAGCCTTGGCCTTCCCATGCCGGCAATGCAGGTCGCGCTTGCCGGAGTGGTCGAGCTCACTTGCGCGATTGGTCTGACATTGGGTTTCTTCACACGTCCGGTCGCGGTTCTTGGATCGGTCTACTTGCTCTTGTCGATGCTGTGGGGCGGCGATTTTCATCGCGGCTACGTATGGATATTGCCGGAAGGCGGATACGAATACGGCGTGTTTTGGGGCGTAATGATCGCGGTATTCATTGTACTGGGCGGCGGCCGAAATTCGGTGGACTGGGTCTTATGGCGAAGCGAGCCGGCTCGCCGTCTCCTACCCGGAGTCATACAGAAGGTCCTAGCGGGTTAGAGAGGCAACTATTCGCGCCTCGTTTATTGCCGTATCAAATTAAAATATCTGCGCTCTAGCAGGTGTTTAATTCACCAGCGTCGCGCAATTAAAGACGTGCCTATTTCGCCATATTTTCGATTGATCTACTCTTGAGTGCCACCCTTCTTCACCCCGTGGGAAACGCGAATGCGCATCAGTGACCTCGCCAATCGCCTGGGTGTTTCAACCTCCAAAATTCGTTACCTGGAGTCCAAGGGCCTTATACGTCCCAAGCGATGCCATCCTAACGGATACCGGATCTACGATGAAGAGGCGGCGGTTCGGCTCGCAATGATGCTGCAAGCGCAGACTCTTGGGTTTACCCTGGAAGAGATCGTACAGGCGTTCACTACCAACAAAACGCTGGAATGCGAGCCGTTCATCGCCCGGTTGCAAAGCAAACTGAATGAAGTGAAGGGCCGCATTCAGCAAGAGCAGGCATTGCAGGTTCGGCTCAACAGGGCCATCAAGGAAATGCGAACCCGCGAGCGCTCGCGTAAAGTGACAGGTGTTCAAATTATTGCGCCATTGGACAGCGTGGGCATGGCGCTGGCGGTCCCAAACGCACCACGACACCGCAAGCGGAAAAAATAGCTTCTCGGCTCAACGCGAACGACGCAAATCCACCTATCGATTAGGACATTGACCTTCAACCATAGTTGAAGGTCTAGGCTTCCGAACGCTTTCTGCACTTTCCTATAACCTGTTGGTATCGTTTCTCACAGCTAATCCCGTCGTGTCACGAGAGGCTTAAGTGCGAGCTTATGGGCCAAAAGCCCCCTGTGATCGGGGATGAGAGAAACAACGAGCCTTTCACGGGATTTCTGCCGGTTCTCCGCGCGCCTGGGCCGCAGAGTTCTGTGTGGGGTTGTCCTTAGTTCGGTCGCTTTCTTACTTGCAGCTTGTGAAAGGAAGAGCCCGCCGGTGGACGCGCGACGGGTTCGCGCTATCGTGGTTGTGTTCAATGGCCAAGGTGAGCCGGTCACTCTGACGGGACAGGTTCGTGCTGCGGTGCAGGCGAACCTGTCGTTTCGCCTCGCGGGTCGATTGATCGAACGCTCTGTGAACGTCGGCGACCTGGTGCGGGCGGGGCAGATCATTGCAAGGCTCGATCCTCAGAATCAAAGGAATGCTTTCGTATCAGCGCAAGCCGACTTAACCGCCGCACGTAGCCAGTTGGTCAAAGCGCAGGGCGACTTCGTAAGGCAAAAGGCTTTGATCGGCGAGGGCGCCACGTCTCGAGCGCAATACGATCAAGCGCTGCAGCTATCCGAAACAGCCCAAGCACAAGTGTCTTCGGCTGGAGCGCAACTCAAAATCGCCCAGGACCAATTGAGTTACGACAATTTGACGGCGGACAGCGATGGAGTCGTTATTGCGAAGAGTGCCGAACCCGGTGAAGTGGTGCAGGCCGGGCAGACGATCGTGCAGCTGGCGCATCAAGGCGGCGTCGATGCGGTCTTCGATGTACCTGCAATCTTAATACGGACGTCTCCTCATGACCCTGAAGTCACCGTCGCCCTGGCGGACGATCCGGCTATTCGAACGATTGGGCATGTGCGAGAGGTTGCGCCACAAGCAGATCAGGCAACACGGACCTTCGAGGTAAAGGTGGGGCTGGTGAACCCGCCTGACACGATGCGGTTGGGCACAACGGTCACCGGCCAAATCCACTTAGATGCAGTCCCCGGCTATGGTGTACCGGCGAGCGCCCTGACAGAGGCGCATGGTCGCCCAGCGGTTTGGATTGTCAATCGTGTGACGCGAAAAGTCGCGTTGCGCGAAGTTCGCGTGGCGCGGTATGACCAGGGCAGCGTAATGATCTCGCGCGGATTGAATAACGGCGACATCGTCGTTACGGCCGGCGTGCAAGCGCTGCATCCGGACCAACAGGTTCGCCTTCTGGAACCGGTGCCGTGAGCTCGTTCAATCTTTCAGATTGGGCCATCAAGCACCGCTCGTTCGTTGCCTATTTGATGATCGTGCTTCTGGTAGCGGGAATCCGTGCCTATTTCAGTCTTGGCCGAAATGAAGACCCCGCAATCACCATCAAGACAATGGTCATCCAGGCAAACTGGCCTGGGGCGACGTTAAATGACACACTCAATCAAATCACGGAGCGCATAGAACGAAAGCTCCAGGAGACGCCAAATCTCGACCATCTTCGCAGCTTCACTGTTGCGGGCCAAACCCGAATCTTCGTGGACATAACGGGGGCCACACCGTCGAGCGCGATGCCCGCCATCTGGTATCAGGTCCGAAAGAAGGTCAGCGACATTAAGAGTACCTTGCCGTCCGGCGTGGTCGGTCCCTACTTCAATGATGAATTCGGCGATACCTACGGAATCGTTTACGGCTTTATCGCCGATGGATTCACCCATAGAGAGCTTAGAGACTATGTCGAAGCTGCACGATCGCGACTCTTGCAAGTTCCCGATGTCTCGAAGGTTGACCTCGTAGGTGCCCAGGACGAACAAATCTATGTTCAATTTTCCAACGCGACGCTGTCCGGGTTAGGTATTAACCGGCAAGATCTCATTCAGGCGCTTCAGACACAAAATGCCGTAGCGCCCGCCGGGGTTGTCACGACCAAGGACGAAAAAATACTTCTGCGGGTATCCGGATCGTTTCGCTCCGAGAAAGACATTCTGGCGATCAATTTCAGCGTCAATGGCCATAACATTCGATTGGGGGATATAGCCCGCGTCATTCGAAGTTATTCCGACCCGCCGGAGCCTCTATATCGCGTCAACGGCAAGCAGGCGATCGGCTTGGGAATTGCGATGCGGCCAGGCGGTGATGTGATCGCGCTCGGCACCAACATCCATGCCGCGATGGACACAGTTATCGCCGGGCTTCCTGCAGGGATACAGCCAGTCCTTGTCTCGGACCAGCCAGTAACGGTCCAGCACTCAGTGGACGAGTTCATGGAAGCTTTGTGGGAAGCGATCGCCATCGTGCTCGGCGTGAGCTTTGTCAGCCTGGGTGTACGCGCCGGGGGCGTTGTCGCGTTCTCAATTCCGCTAGTGCTAGCGAGTGTATTTATGGTTATGGCAGTCACAGGTATCGACCTGCAGCGCGTTTCGCTCGGGGCGCTCATCATCGCGCTCGGCCTGCTGGTGGACGACGCTATGATCACAGTCGAAAGCATGGTCATGAGACTTGAGCGCGGAGATAATCTGGAGCGTGCCGCAACCTTTGCATACACCTCTACTGCTTATCCCATGTTGACTGGGACACTCGTCACGATTGCTGGCTTTGTGCCGATCGGTTTCGCACGAAGCAGCGCGGGCGAGTACACCTTCTCAATCTTTGCGGTCGTTGCAATCGCATTAATCTCGTCCTGGTTCGTTGCCGTAGTCTTCTCACCGTTACTGGGCATTTGGGTGCTGCCAAAAACGGTCAAGGCGACAAGTGAGGGGGCGGGTTGGATGGCTCGCAAGTTTCGATCTCTGCTTACGCTGGGCATGAAGCGACCCAAGTCAACGGTGCTGTTAACTGTCGTCGTGTTCGCAGTTGCCATCGTTCTGCTACGCTTTGTGCCCCAGCAGTTTTTTCCGTCGTCGGACAGACCGGAGCTCATGGTCGACCTCAAGCTGCCGGAAAATTCATCGATCTACGCCAGCCAAGGGGCGGTCGAACGACTCGACCGCCTTCTCGCTCATGATCCCGACGTCGATCATTGGAGTGCCTATGTCGGCCAGGGTGCGATTCGATTTTATTTGCCCCTTAACGTCCAACTTCCCTACGACTATTTCTCTCAGGCGGTAGTGGTGGCAAAGGATGTCGAAGCGCGCGACCGCTTGCAGGCGCGTCTCAATACGGCGCTGGAGACTGAATTTCCCAATATCGTGGGACGCGTCTATCCCCTGGAACTCGGTCCGCCCGTCGGCTGGCCGATACAGTATCGTGTCATTGGCCCCGACATCGACAAAGTTCGCGACATTGCACTGAACCTCGCTCACGAAATGTCGGCGTCTCCCTTGCTCGAGAAGGTCAACTACGACTGGATCGAGCCTGCCCGCACCGTCGACATAAGCGTGAATCAGGATCAGGCACGACTGCTTGGCTTGAGCTCTCAAGATATTGCCCAGTCATTGAGCCTGGTGGTATCCGGTCAGCCCATTACCCAGGTCCGCGACGGGATATACTTGACCGATGTCGTGGTGAGAGCGGACGTGGCAGATCGAGCCTCCCTCTCAAGTCTTCGTTCTTTACAAATCGCGATGCCAAACGGTCGGGTCGTTCCCCTCAGTGAGATTGCTTCCGTTACCTATCATCAAGAGATGCCAATGGTTCTCCGTCGGGACCGTGTTCCGGCCTTGACGGTTCAAGCCAACACTGCTCCAGGCGTATTGCCGCAAACCGTCGTGGACGCTTTGTCGCCGCCGATAAGCGCAATCAACGCGAAATTGCCTAGCGGCTACCGCATTACGGCGGGCGGCACAACCGAGGAAAGCTCCAAGTCGCAGGCCTCCGTGGCGGCGGTCGTACCGGTGATGCTCTTGTTGATGCTGACGATCCTCATGGTTCAGCTTCAGAGCTTCCAGCGGCTATTCCTCGTTCTGAGCGTCGCGCCACTCGGATTGATCGGTGTTGTCGCGGCCCTGCTGATATCAGGCCGGCCTATGGGCTTCGTTGCCATCCTCGGGGTCCTTGCGCTCATCGGAATGATTGCGCGAAACTCCGTGATACTTATTCACCAGATTGAGCTTGAACAATTGCATGGCCACGCCCCGTGGGATGCAGTGATAGAAGCTTCATCGAATCGCGTGCGGCCAATTCTACTAACCGCAGCGGCCGCGATTCTTGGAATGATTCCCATAGCACCGACGGTGTTCTGGGGCCCGATGGCTTTTGCGATCATGGGCGGTCTAGCGGTAGCTACGGTGCTGACTCTGATATTCCTTCCGGCTCTCTATGTGGCCTGGTTTCGAATCAAGCCGCCCGCTCCTGCGTGACAAAGGAGCGCCCGCCGACAGAATGCGCATCTTTGTGGGGGCGATGAATTCGGGCTGGAACATCGACTACAAGGGAGTAATGCCAATGGACCTTCTGCTGCATTCCAAAGTTGCTTTGGTGACCGGATCTACTGCGGGCATCGGGCTAGAAATTGCCCGCAAGCTCGCTACAGAGCAGGCTGAGGTGATCGTAACTGGTCGCGACCAAACGAAACTTGACCGCGCCGTCGCGAGCATTCGCGCTTCAGGCGGTGCAAGTGTTCGCGGTGTGCGCGCGGATGCCGCGACCGCGGAAGGCGCCAACATTCTACGGCGCGAGGTGCCGCGCGTAGATATCCTCGTGAATAATTTGGGCATATACGAGATTAAGTCCTTCACGGATATTACCGACGACGACTGGCGGATCTACTTTGAAACTAACGTGCTTAGTGGCGTAAGGCTCGCGCGCGAATATTTTCCCTCCATGCTCAAGCAGAATTGGGGGCGGGTTATCTTCATCTCCAGCGAGTCCGGGTTGGTGACTCCAGGGGACATGATCCACTATGGCATGACCAAGACGGCGATTTTGGCGGTTTCGCGCGGTCTTGCGGAACTCACGAAGGGGACCAAAGTGACCGTCAATTCGGTCCTTCCCGGTCCGACTCAATCGGAGGGGATTGTGGGCTTTATGCAAAGTCTTGCCAGCGACCCCAGTGCACCGGTTGATCAGATCGAGGCTGAATTCTTCGCCAAGTCGCGACCGTCCTCACTCATCCAGCGTCTGACCGCACCTGAGGAAGTCGCAAACCTGGTCGCGTATGTGGCAAGCCCTCTCTCCTCGGCTACAAATGGCGCCGCGCTTCGGGTCGATGGTGGAGTAACGGCCACCATAGCTTGATGTGAATAAAACGCGAGGATTGCGGTAAAATCGACGCCAGATGATGTTGAGCGCCATTTTTACGAGCCTGCGGAAGGGCACGGCCTTTCGCATGATCCGTTAAATGCGATCGTTGGACCGAGGCCGATCGGATGGGTATCGACGCGCGGGCAGGGCGAAATTTTAAATCTCGCGCCCTACAGTTTCTTCAACGCGTTCAATTATAGGCCACCGATCATCGGGTTTTCCAGCACTAGCGCAAAGGACAGCGTACGGAACGTAAGGGAGTCTGGTGAGTTCGCTTGGAACCTCGTTACGCGTGATCTCGCCGAACGCATGAATGTGACAAGCGCATCAGTACCCTATGGGGTCAGTGAATTTGAGCTCGCTCAACTAACCCCAATTTCCTCCCGTCTTGTGTCAGTGCCGCGCGTAGGCGAGAGCCCGGTGAATTTCGAGTGCAAAGTTATAGAGGTAATCCAACTCAAGACCTACCGCCAAGCACCAGTTCATTCATGGCTGGTTCTTGGCGAAGTAGTAGGCGTTCATATTCGCAAAGATTTACTGAAGGACGGGGTGTTCGACACATTCGGGGCCGGCATCATTGTTCGCGCCGGAGGGCCTTCCTTACGCCGAGATCACACCGGAAAGTCGCTTCGACATGCAACGCCCATAAGCTGAGAATGCTTTGTAATTATGTGTGCAAGGGTCGGTGTCACGCCAGAGGACACCCGAGCCAAAACTGAAGCGCAATTTACCGTCCCGCCGATTGTCCCAATTTAACCAAGCATCTTTCACATAGTTCCAACACCTTATCTCCGCTGAAATGGTCAAATCACAGATTTCGATGCCTGACGCTCGTGCTTGGTTGGCAGGGCTTTCCCGAAGGGGCTGGGCGTGGGAATTTCTCAGAAGGTCTCCAGAGTACCGGCGCGCATTCGAATGTAGAGACGAGGGCGATAGTTCGCCAGCGAAATGGGGACTCTTGGGGTTTGAAGATCCTGACGTCGATGCGCTCCATGCGGATGTATTCTGGCGCATCGAAGACTGCGCTGAAGTCCTTCCTATGGCTTTAAATCGTGACGTGAACCTCTCTACGGGCGTGACGCTAAATTTGGAGGGGCTTTCATGCAGAGTTTCATTTCTGAAATACGAAATGACGTCAAGGACAGATATTCTTTTCTGTGAAAGTGGCCGATTTCTGCAAATCGCGATATTGGGCAACGGCGACTTGAGCGGTGCGAATCTCGTTGTACCGGCACTCGACGGCCCGAACTCTATCATGGCGCGGACGGCCTCTCTAAGACGCTTGAATGACCTTCTGTTTAACAAACATATGCGTCATGTGCTCTATCCCCCCGAAAGCAGGGCGCCCAGGCTAACCAACGTGCTATTCGCGTTGGATGGGTGGCTGGCCCATAAGCCACAACGCGAGATTGCCGCGACGATGTTCGGCAACGCCCGGGTTGAACGGGAATGGAACGATCCCCGCGAAAACCTCCGCGACCGGGTGCGGCGGGCGATTGGCTATGGCCAAGCACTAATGAATGGCGACTATCGGCGGTTCTTGCGGTTGACCTTTGCTCGCCGGATTGCCGCCATGCAGGGCACCCCGCGCGGCTAAGGTGCTGAAACTACTAACCCCACACCATCAATCAATTCGTAGCGTCAACACGCCTGCGTTCGGTGTTGTACGGATCACGCAGCAAGATGTTTGACCATGTCTTGTATTGTTTGCGCGAAAAGACCGTTTTTATTCCAAACAAGGCTGATGGCCCTTTTGTATGGTTTTGAAGATTTGAGGGAAGAGTAAACGACTCCGTCATTCTTGCGCCGTGCCATCTCCGGAATAAGAGTGATACCTGAGTTATGCGCAACCATGTGACGGAGCGTTTCGAGGCTTGTCGCCCTAAAACTGTTTCTACTAACCCCTATTCCGGCCTTGTTGCAAACTTCCAGCATCGGGACGTTAAGACAATGTCCCTCATCAAGCAAAAGCCAATCGCCATCTTTTATGTCCCGCAAAACGACTTTTTCCTTTTTTGCAAGAGGGTGTTTTGCATGCATGGCCAGATACAGCTCTTCTTCGAAAAGCAAAGCGTGCGCGTGATCAATGCCCGTTGCAGGAACGACCAGAATTGCGGCATCAATAGCGCCCCTGTCCAGCATTTCGACGAGAGACTCGGTTTTGTCTTCGGAGATTTGCCAGCGTATATTCTTCGCCTCCTTATGGTTGGATATGTTTTTGAAAAAATCTGGCAAGTAGTACGGGGCTATGGTCGGAATAATCCCCAGAGTTATGAGCTTGGGCCGCCAACCTTTTGCAATCTCGTGCGCGTGTTGTCTGATTAGTGCGGTCTTGTCCAAAACCATCCGGGCATTGGCAATCACAAAAGTGGCATCTTCCGTCGGAACAATTCCTTGCGGTGTTCGCTTGAAAAGTACGATGCCGAGATAATCTTCAAGCTTTTTAATCTGCAAGCTTAATGCTGGTTGGCTGACGTTGCATGCCCGTGCCGCAAGGCCGAAATGCTTCTTGTCGGCCAGCGCAACAACATACTCAAGATCACGAATATTCATAAACCCTCCTCTATTGGATCATTTATCTCAGGGTGCGTATAACCTGCGCCAGCTTTCACGATAAGCGCAGCTTATAGAGCAGATAAGATCAATCAACTTTATTATGGCTCACGCGCAACCTACTCTGCGGCATAAATATCTATGATGACTCAACAAAAAACTGCGCAGAGGTCACATGCGGGCAAATTTCAGAAATTCTCTTTTGATGGCTATTGCCGTAGTCGCGATAAGCGTCGGAGAACCCTGTTCCGCCTGGGCCGACGGCACTCCGCGACCAAATGAGTTCTGGTGGCCCGAAAGGCTAGACCTTTCTCCGCTTCGCCAGCGTGACGCTGAATCCAATCCTTATGGCAAGGATTTCAATTACGCCAAAGAATTTGAGACCCTTGATCTCGATGCCGTGAAAAAAGACATCGCTGATGTCTTAAAAACGTCGCAGGATTGGTGGCCTTCGGACTATGGAAATTACGGGCCGTTCTTCATTCGTATGGCGTGGCATGGCGCAGGTACCTATCGCATCACAGACGGCCGCGGCGGCGCCAGCGGCGGCCAGCAGCGATTTGAACCGCTCAACAGCTGGCCCGATAACGCGAACCTGGACAAGGCCCGTCGCTTGCTGTGGCCAATCAAGAAGAAGTATGGCGGAAAGATCTCCTGGGGAGACCTGATGGTTCTGACGGGCAATGTTGCTCTTGAATCCATGGGCTTCCAGACGTTTGGCTTTGGCGGGGGCCGCACGGACGATTGGCAATCCGATCTGATCTACTGGGGCGCAGGGGCCAAGTTCATGTCAAGCAACCGCGACGAGAACGGAAAACTTGACAAGCATGTAGGCGCTACCCAGATGGGCTTGATCTATGTCAATCCCGAAGGTCCGAACGGCAACCCTGATCCGATTGCGGCGGCGAACGACATTCGTGAAGCCTTTGGCCGCATGGCGATGAATGACGAAGAGACTCTCGCGCTGGTTGCAGGCGGCCATACTTTCGGCAAAGCACATGGCGCGGCTCCTCCCGACAAATGCGTAGGCGCCGCGCCTGCCGGTGGAGGCATCGAACAGCAAGGGCTGGGCTGGGTGAATAAATGCGGGACAGGCAAAGGCGACGACACGATTACCAGTGGTCTGGAAGGTGCGTGGTCAGCCGACCCGGTTCATTTTACCATGCAGTATCTCGACAACCTGTTGGGCCATGATTGGGTCAAAACCAAAAGTCCTGCTGGCGCAACACAATGGATGCCGAAGGACGCCGCCGATGTGGTGCCTGACGCGCACGATCCAGAAAAACGTCATCCTTTGATGATGTTCACGACCGATATCGCTTTGAAAGTCGATCCTGCTTACAGCAAGATCGCCAAACGCTTTCAGGAGCATCCCGAAGAGTTCAAGCTAGCCTTCGCCAAGGCGTGGTTCAAGTTGACGCACAGAGATATGGGACCGAAAGCACGGTATCTGGGCAACGAAGTTCCCAAGGAAGATTTGATCTGGCAAGACCCTGTTCCGGTAGCGGATTATAAAGTGATTGGTGACGCAGACATTTCCGAACTCAAGAGCAAAATTCTTGCGTCAGGTTTGTCTGTATCCGAATTGGTTAGGACGGCATGGGCTTCGGCGGCCTCGTTCCGTGGTACCGACGAGCGTGGTGGCGCCAACGGCGCGCGCATCCGTCTTGCGCCAGAGAAGAATTGGGCGGTTAACGATCCAGCGGAACTCGCGAAAGTCCTGAAAGTTTTGGAAGGCATTCGGACGAGCTTCAACAAGAACAGAACAGACGGCAAGGAGGTATCCTTGGCCGATCTGATCGTGCTTGGAGGCAGCACTGGCGTTGAAGACGCTGTAAAAAAGGGTGGGTACGACACCAAGGTTCCGTTCTCACCCGGACGCATGGATGCCACACAAGAGCAGACCGACGTAAATTCGTTTGCGGTGCTCGAGCCAACCGCCGACGGTTTCCGTAATTACTTCACTAAAGGCAATGACAGGTCGCCTGCGGTAATGCTGGTCGAGCGCGCCAGCATGCTGGACCTTACCGTTCCTGAAATGACAGTCCTTGTCGGCGGCATGCGGGAATTGGATGCGAACGAGGGACATTCCCAGCTCGGCGTCTTTACTGACCATCCGGGTACGTTGAGCAACGACTTCTTTGTCAACCTGCTCGACATGTCCACGCAATGGTCGAAATCCAAAGCGGACGGCATTTACGAAGGGCATGATCGCAAAACCGGTGCGCTCAAATGGAAGGCAAGTCCCGTGGACTTGATCTTCGGGTCAAGCTCGGAACTACGAGCGGTCGCGGAAGTCTATGCATCTGACGACGCGAAAGAGAAGTTCGTAAATGATTTTGTCAGTGCATGGACTAAGGTTATGAAGCTCGACCGTTTCGACCTGAATCGGAATTAATCATCAACCTGGCCGAGGGAAATATTCCCTCGGCCAGCATGATGGAAAAACCGATGAACAAAACTGGACTTACGATCCTTATTCTTGGGTTGGGTTTACTGTCACCCCTGTATGTGCAGGCCGCCGACGTCGAAGTAAAAATGCTCAATGTGGCCTCCAACGGCCAAAGAGGGTTCGAGCTAGCCCTTGTTCACATTAATCCGGGGGATAGCGTTTATTTCATCGCCTTTGACAAAGGCCACAGCGCCGAGTCGATCCCTGGCATGCTGCCAGATGGGGCCGCGTCTTTTTCCGGTAAAGTAAGCCAAGACATAACCGTATAGTTCGAACAACCCGGCGTTTATGGTTATCGCTGCCTTCCTGATTACTGCATGGGAAGGCGTTGGCGCCGCGCTTTTCAACATCGACCAGTATCTTGAGGATGTCCTGGGCATTGATCGCATTGATGGGCCGGGAGCCGATTGACGGATAAGCGTCGGTTTTTAGGACGTGCTTGATCTGCGCAGCGTCGGCTCGAGCTGTTTGACAGCTACGACGGCTCCATAACCAGGTGGAGCCCTTAAGAAAAAGAGCGCTACGCCGATGCAGTCATGCCTCCACATATCAAGGAACTCATGGCTAAAAAGGCCAGCAAACAGAATCCCTAGCAGAAGGCTCGAGGACGCGACCGAGCGGCTGAGACGCGGTGGCGCCCGGACTGACGCCGATATTGTAGTAGCGAGCGATCCGTAGCCGATAATTGGCGAGAGGGCGGCAGGCATTTTTTCGTGATGTATACCCCCCCCCAGGCCTGCGCAGCACAGAATCCTCGTGCGTTATATCTTGTTAGAAGGACACCCATATCTGCCGCAGCAGCGTCACAATCTGCTCCGGGGTTGGCCTCTTCTTCCGCATGTCTAAGCTCCTTTCCAAGCCAATTTCTATCAATTCGCTTGGTACAAAAAGAGTCAGTCAGGTCACGCGCCGTCAGGGCCACACTGCGGCCAGAGCGAAGCCCTTCGTGCCCTAACGGTTGCGGACGTAAACGTTCTTGCCGGTGACGACGGTCTGCCCGCCTTTCAGCTCATAGCCATGCTCGATCTTAAGGGTGGTTTCGACGACCATCTCAGCGCCGTCCGCTGAGGGCGCTCGTGCTTCCCGGAATGCTATCGTCCGGCCCTCGATATCCACGGAGCCTTCGTCGATGAGCACAGGGCCGTCCCAGTAGGCGCGGCTAACTCCGCTCACCTCCATCGTGGTGCTTGGGCGGGCCCCAATTGGATAGGTAGCCAGTTCCTTTTTTCCGTCGCGGGTGGTTTCGACCTTCAGGATCGATCCGGTCTGAGTGATGACGACAATGACATCGCCGGTCGGCTGATCCTGCGCGGCTGACTCGCTTCGCTCCTTATCCATCTTCCAGACGCCTGAAAAATCCGATGTGGTAGATGGGATCGCTTGGGCGACGCGTGCACCTGGCAAGGCTACAGGATTTCCCTGCATCGCGGTGGGCGGCGAGCTTTTGACGTTGGCCGATGCCGATGTGGCAGTAGCCGCTGATCCCAACCCGGCGGTGACGGCCACGATGGCTATGCCTGTGATGACTGGGCTCATGATGAACTCCCCGTCAATGAAGCGAACAGACCCTTAGGTGTGAGCTTAGCCCATACCAGGCGCATTCGCTAACTCGCCGGTATGCAAAAGCCTCTCAACCGGGGGCAGGGAAGCCTTCTTGGGATCCTTTTGTGTACGGCCAGGCACTCTATCGATGGCCAATCGAGACTATCCAGCAAGCCATGTGGCGGGCTAACCTGTTGTCAGCCCCCGTCATTCCGCTTCTTGTGCGTTGCGTAGTAAGCCTTTGAACGGTCGAGATACTGAGTCCAATCCTGGGCAATACCTTTCTGCACATCCGTCTTATTCATTTTGCCAGCGCGTATCTGGGCGGCGAGGTAGTTCTCTACAAGATCCTTCTGCTTGAAAGCCCTGTCTTCGCCGGTCGCGCCGTCAGGGCCACACTGCGGCCAGATATTGTCGAGCGTATCGGCGCCGCGGAGTTCGATTGATATTAAGTGATCCAGCTCACAAATCATGTGCGGCTCACGATTGTCGGTCGGCTTGGTGATTGCATACCAGTCGTAAGTCATCTTTTTCTTGGTCGCAGACGTCGCCTGGTCGCGTTCGCACCCCGTCCTGAAGTTTTTGTTCTTGAGTATCGCATTGGTCAGGGCAGGGTTCACGGCGCCTGGCGTGCAAGTGGGATCGGGAAACTGGAAACCGGCCCTTGTTCGGACCTTGCAAAGACCGGTGGGAGGAATCGCAACCGCGTCGAGCGGTCGGTCTCCCTTTACATTGAATGCTGGGCAGTTTGCCGGTTTCGCCAATGCAGATCCGCCACATACCGCAATGGCGATTAGGCTGACGGTGGCAATCCTTATAAATTGCATGGTGTGTCCCCCACAGGTCAATCTATTTATGAGATGCGCGATAACTATTGATCATCGCTGGCGTCACATCCGAGTCATAATAGACCGGCGTATATCCGCCAGGACGGTTATAGGCACTGCGCGGGGCAGAGCACAGGGGGCAGAGCTAGGAGCCGAGCCCATTTCCGTCGCCCTGCCGCGATCCAAAAGATTGCGGATCGGCTCCCAGCGCAAACTATAATTATATCTCGATTATTCCGCGTTTTAGCGCGACGGTAACGGCCTCTGTGCGATCATGCGTGTGGAGTTTGAGTAGAATGCTTTTCACATGGGCATTTACTGTGCCCGCTGAAATAGAAAGTTCGCGAGCGATTTCCTTATTACTGCACCCGCGGGCAACTCTCGATAAAACGTCAAGCTCTCGATCGGAGAGATGCTCATCGCTGAGGTGCTCCGCAATTTCAGCAGCAATCTCAGGTAGCACACGTCGTCGGCCCGAATGAACCACACGAATAGTTTCTGCCAATTCGTCTTTGAGTGTACTTTTCAATAAGTAGCCAGATGCGCCCGCCTTCAAAGCTCTTGATGCTAACATGTCACCGGAATAAGTCGTCAGGACTATAATCCGTGCGTCCGACTTCTCCCTTCTAATTACCCCAATCGTTTCAACCCCGTTCATGCCGGGCATTTGAAGGTCCATCAATGTGATGTCAGGAGCGAGCGCCCGAAATAATTCTAGAGCTTGCATTCCGCTGGCGGCTTCACCGACAATTTCCATATCGTCTTCACAGCCAAGTACCGCAGCAACGCCTTCGCGCAAGATGGGATGATCATCTACGATTAGTATTCTAATCGTTCGAGGCTCATTCAAAGCTTGATCTCCATTATGAATAAGCGACTCAGTCCCCAGCGATCCCAGGACCATTTACTGTCGGCGTAGGCGACGACGCCGGGAACAATCACCGTTAACTCGGTTCCTGCGCCCGCCTTGCTGCAAATTGTGACTCTAGATCGAATCCTCTTCGCTCGCTCACGAACTCCGATCAATCCAAAGTGTCCTTCTCGGCCACCAGATCGAACGACATCGGTCGGAAATCCAACTCCATCATCGCGCACTTGCAAGCGCAATTCGCTCCTGTGATAGTCGATTTCCGCAATGATCTCTTCGGCCTTCGCGTGCGTGAACGCATTCAACAAGGCCTCGCGGCCAATCCATGTGAGTTCTTCATGTACTATCGCGTGTAGTTTGCGAGATTTGCCTTCGCTAATGAAGCGAACCTTTGATGACCCATCAGCTGCGAGCTCCGTTCCTAACTTCTGCAGGGTTACTAGAAGGTCACTTTGATCGTCAGGCCTCCGGAGCAATCGCACACGGTCCCGCCCATCCACAAGCACTTCATCTGCTCGTTCGATAGCAAGTTCCATTTCGCGTCGTCGCGGGTCATCTGAACTCATCTTTTTAGCAACGGCGTGAAATCGGAGCGTGAGACCTTGTACAGATTGCAGCAGCGTATCGTGAAGGTCCCGTGCAATACGCTCCCTTTCTCGAATGCGCTCCTCTAGGCGGCTCCGGACGTGGTTCGCCATCCGCTTGAGGCGCACCGTGTACGCTCCCCAGAGAACTGTAACCGTCCCAAGCGCGCAAACAACGAGAAAAACCCAACTCTGCAGAAAGGTGGGCGGTATCACAAACGAAATCAATGCGCCACTTGTGTTCCAGATGCCATCGTTGTTGGAAGCAATAACGCGAAAGCGATATTGGCCCGGAGGAAGGTTGGTGAAATATGCCTGCCGCAGCCGTCCAGGGTCTATCCAGCGATCTGAATAGCCTTCCAACTTATATCGGAATTGCACGCGTTCAGGGAGAGATAAGCTAAGGGCTGTATAATCGATGCGCAAATCCTTTATGCCTGCCGGCAATATCTGGTGATCCGCTTGCCGTGTTTCTCCGTCAGCCGTTATTGACAAGATTGACACAGGTGGCGGCCGCATATTCAGTGTAAATTGTGTGGGATTGGTAGTGACAAGACCTTCGCTAGTTGCAAACCAGAGCGTTCCATCGCGACCCGCGATAGCGGTCGCTTGCAAAACCGATTGCCCAGGGTCGCCGGCGACACCCGCTACACCATCTCGATAGTCAAACAACTTGTATCGGAAACGATACTGATCATCATGAAAAGCAGTTTCCAACTCACGATCGGAGATTCTGGCAATTCCCAATTTACTGCCTGTCCATATATCGCCGTCGGACGATTGAACAATTCCTGTTATGCCGCTAAATCCTGAAAATCTTTGTGTTGTGATGCTTTTGATGTTTTTCCCGGTATATTTTGCTAAGCCGAACCCTCCAAAAAAAATTCTTCCATTTATCTCAGAAATCGCTGTCACTGATCCTATGGAAAGTCCGTCTTTCGCTGTAAATACTCGGCTTACACCATGATCGACCATCGCGACGGCGTTTGAACGAAATCCAATCCAAGTTCGCCCGTGCGAGTCCGTTAGCGCAACTGTATGTGGTAAGTTGGGAACTCTATAGATATCGCTGTAGGAATCCCATTTTCCGTCTTTGAATCGCAGCAATTTGTTGGGACCAACACCAACAATAATTCCGCCATCTGCGTCTTCCGCGAGTACGGAGCTCCCCGTGTCCCTAAGTATTGAAGCATTTGAGTCTGTTTCATTTTCCGGGATGGGAACGCGTAAGAGCTTTTCATTCGTGAATTGACCAAAAAATCTCTTGTTATTGGCGTCAGCTCCCGCAATCCAAATGCGTCCTTTATGGTCGGTCAGAATGCTGTTATAGATAGGTAACGCGTTCGCTATGAGCTGCGGTGGTTTCTGAGGCTTGATGCGGTATAGAGAACTGGCCGCAATAACCAAGATATCGCCATTTCCGTCCCGGGTGACGCAATATCCTAAGCGAGCGTTCGTCGGGAGGCCTTCGGCTAAGTGGAATTTATTTGCGCCGAACCGATTTAGGCCTAATTCGCTGCCAACCCAAATATCTCCCTCACGATCCTCGAGTATCGGGACAACATTATTGGTCGTTAAGCCATCTGTCCGACGGAAGGTTTCCGTAACATCGCTTCGGAGAATAGGATGGTGCGCAATGCTCGGAAAGCGAACACGGAAGATGCCGCCGTTGTGTTCATCTGTCGCCCAAAGTACACCATCTCGGTCAAAATAAATCTTCCCAGCATGAACAAGGTCTGAGGATCGCAATTGTTTGGCATAAGGAATGGCACGATTTGCTTCATCGACCGGATAGATGCCCAGAGTGGGATCTGTCACCCAAATTCGTCCGGTATTGTCTTCAACAGGAACTGTAGATTGGCGAACCGACGCAATAGCCGTCTGGAATTTTGTGGACCCGGGTTTAAGGTAAAGCAGCGATTGCGTGGACACCCAGAGTGTTCCATCGTGCGCAGCAAGGAGCCAATCTGCATGGTCGTAGGGAAACCCCCAATCACGGCCAATTTTCTCCCAACGTTTCTGGTGATAGCGAAATAATCCGTGTTGCGAGGCGACCCAAGTATCGCCGTGGCCATCGGTGGTGATGCTCCAGACATGGCCGATAGGGATACCTTCCTTTTCCGAGAAATTTGTGACCTGGCCGTTCGTAATCCTGGTAACCCCCGCCGCTAAATAGCCGAGCCACAAATCACCCGATGGAGATATGGATACGGAGTTCAAGTCGAGTGACTGGAGAGCTTGACCGCTTTTTGGCTGAAATCGTTCAAACGTAACGCCGTCAAACCGGTAGAGGCCTGCTCCGGTTGCGAGCCACAGGAAGCCGTCTGGTGCCTGTGCAAGCGCCCAAATATCTGGGGGCGCTTCGTCGCCAATTGTCCAGGAGGTATGCTGGAGCTGATGAATGTCTACGTCCGGGCCAAGCGCAATCGCTGCTGGAATGTCCCCTATCCAGCACAAGGCCCAGAAAACTGTTGCCCAACAAAGGCGAACCATCCGAAGGCTCCGGCCGAGCTCGGCGCGAACTGCGTACCTGGCAACTGTATCAGGATCATCTGGAGAACGATCCCCCAAATAGGAGAGCTCACCCTATGTAGAATTGGGCTTTTAGGCGCTAAATTGCCCCCATAACCTGGGAAAATGGGAACATTTGTCTCTCTCTATCCGGGCCGCTCGGCTGGGTTCGCCTTGTTGATATTTCGGTGGTCTCTAGCAGAAGAACTATTGTTCTTGGCATACACCCTGCATGTTTCGATTGCAGGCTGGGAAGCCTGGGCAGCGATAGCGTTGGCGCTTGCATTGCTCGTCGGATTTGCCACTCAGATCGCAGCTTTCATCTACGTCGGCGTTGCAGTTTTTGCGCTCAAAGCTGTGGGCGGCGTTGTTGGGGTTTGCATCGCGCTGACAGGATTGATGGCCATATCACTTGCGCTCCTAGGGCCAGGCGCTTTTTCCCTTGATGCTCGGTTATATGGTCGTCGGGAGATCTCATTGGACAACTAACCCGGCAATTGCTCAAAAGGGCTATCTGAAATCTACCTTTGTTGGCCTTCCAATCTGTCCCGCTCCGCATGATTATCAAACTGATGCAATCAGGGATTCAAGATGATGCTGATGGCGGATGTTGGAATAGGAACCGGCGAAGTTATCTCATTCGGCCCATTTCGAGTAGATCGCCCGGGCAGGCTGATTGAGCGAAATGGTCAAGTCGTTCATGTCGGAAGCCGGGCCTTTGATTTACTTGCCTGTCTGCTGGAGCGGTCCGGACAGATCGTGGGAAAGGCTGAGCTTCTGCGCCGGGTTTGGCCTGACAGCATCGTCGAAGAGGGCAGTCTCAGATTCCATATTAATGCAATTCGAAAGGCGTTGGGCGAGGGGCGATACATCGTGAATATTTCCGGCCGAGGCTATAGCTTTGTTGCGCCGGTCTCCCGCCTCCCCTGAGCAGCTCCCAGGCGCGGGGTCAACATCGGCGCCCTGTTACTGATGTCGAAAAAGCCGCCAAGCGACGCGAGTTCGAGCCAACCTCCGCGAAGAATTTCGAAGTTGCGAGAGTTCATCGCATTGCCTCCGAAAGCGCGGAGTCAAATTCCTCACGATTGGCACCGACAACCGGAGTTTCTCTTGAATTACTTGACGCCAAATCAAGGCGCAGCCTCTTGCCGAAATAGTACATCATAGCGCGGCGGACCGGCACGACAACGCGCCCATCCACAATGGCGAAGTCCTGCGCGACAACCTCCTGCCGACCCGGCGTCATTCGCATGGTTTTCCCGAGCCAAACACGCGTTTACAGAAGGTACGTACAAAGTATCGGATCTTTCGACAAGACGCTCGGAGCGAGATAAGCAAATACGGGATCTCCAATCCCGGAGGAGGGGCTGCCTGCGCCTCTCGCCATCTCTCCCGTGATAAGGGAAATGAATCATGTCAAACGCCAAGACGTCTACTCAAAGCGCCTCGCCGGGTGTGCCCCATGTTGGCCGGCTATTCCTCCTCGAACTGAGCGGCGACCGCATTCACGCCATGAACCCCGACGGCTCCGACCGCAAGACCATCGTCACGGACTGCCACCTTCCCGATGGCATCGTCGTAGATGTGATCGCGGGCCATATATATTGGACCAATATGGGCGTCCCGCATCTCGATGATGGCTCGATCGAGCGTGCGGACCTCGATGGCGGCAACCGTCGGGTCATCGTCCCCCAGGGCATTACCCACACGCCAAAGCAAATCCACCTCGATAGAAATAACGGCAAACTCTATTGGAGTGATCGGGAAGGCATGCGGGTAATGCGCGCCAACCTGGATGGCTCAGATGTCGAAACGCTGGTACAGACCGGCAGGAGTGACGAGGACCGGCGCGACCAGAGACGCTGGTGTGTAGGAATCACAATTGATCCCGAGCTGCGGAAAT
>Ga0193753_10000561_pt1 | contig 36165 bp, 41 predicted proteins | sample H1c2metaG_FD_144925 | JGI IMG/M metagenome (GOLD analysis project Ga0193753, IMG submission 144925) | Soil microbial communities from a riparian zone of the East river system, Colorado, United States - H1c2 | ecosystem: Environmental > Terrestrial > Soil > Riparian zone | place: USA: East...
TCGCTCTTGGCCAAGTCCATCACCGTAGCTCTTCGGGTAGAGCCGTCGGTGACTTCCTCTTCCAACGCAGGGCCTTGCCTATGGCGGTGAGGATGGCGTCTCGTGCCTTCATATCGGTATGAGCGGGCGGAAGCTTCGCACTTGTTCCTTGTCTCTGCAATAAGAGGTTTGCGCTGTCAATCCAGCCTCACGGTCTCTGTTGGGTCACCCTGAATCTGTCAGCGCCAGCTCGATCGCGTCATACAGAACGGTAGCTCTCTCCAAGTTACGTCTCAACAAGAGCCTGCGCCGCTAAGCCCTGACCCGGCGCTGCGGCAAATCGTTTCCTCAAAAACTCCTCGACAAGCCCCTCTAGGTCCGGTGCCGACAGCCGTCCGACCCGGCCGGCCTCTCCTGGGCGGCTGCCTAAAATGGCCTGAGAGACGTAATAGCGGTAGCGGACGCCCTTTTTGACGCTGTGGGAGGCGTCATGCGGTTGCCGGAATTGTCAAACAGCTTGCCCTTCAAGAGATAAGGTGTGTCGGCATGCTTCAGCTTGCGGTCCACCGCGCCGGAGGCCAGTTGGGCCTGGACGGCATCGAACAGCTCCCGGTCGAGGTTGGGCTCATGGTCGCCCGGATGGACTGGCCCTTGTGGGAGATTTCGCCGACATAGCAGCGGTTCCTAAGAAGGTAGAGATGCATCAGGGCGCCGAAATGCAGCTGGTGCGCGAAGGGGGACTGATCCTGAATTATCGCTACTTCCAGCAATTGGCAGCTACGTCCGCGCTGGAGCAGTCCGGCGGCAGATGCCGAGCAGGACTTCTGCTGATGTCTGCTTTTAACCCATAGCGCGGAAAATAGCCGCGTATCTGAGGGGGCTGTCGCATTGGACCAAGGCCCAATTGACCGCGAATTGGCCGAACACGGACTTCCGATTTTTCCAGTCAGACGTGGAAAAACCGTGCCGAAGCGGAACTGAGCCGTGGTTGTGGATTGATAGCTCCACTTTCGAACTTCCTGCCTGCGAACTAGTATGTTAGCAACGTCGCGGGGAGCGATTTCTGTACGAAACATCCGATCAGCAACTGCTCCTTGCAGGGAGGCCGCCATCACGGCCGCAACGTCGCGTTGCCTACGGCGTCATGGTCGTGTTGCTGGCTGTATTCTGCATAGCGGCGCCCTACGCGGATCTCCCGCTGCAGCCTGTCACTGCATTCATTCCAATCTATGCCACTACAATAGTAATCATCAATTTGATCACCGCGGCCTTGCTCATTGCCCAGTTCTGGGTTGCGCGTTGGACATGGTTGTTGGTACTCGCCAGCGGATATTTATTTACCGCCCTAATTTTCATTCCCTTTGCGCTGACATTTCCCGGAGCGTTTGCGCCGTCTGGCCTTCTGGGCGCCGGGAGCCAGACTGCCCCATGGCTCGGCGCATGCTGGAGTCTGGTATCACCAATTTTCCTGATCACGGCCGTCCTTGTCAGAACTTCGCGCGAGACGACTGGCATATGCCCACGCGCACCTGGCATGGCTATCGTTCTGAGCGTTGCGCTGGTCACCGCAATCGTGTGTTGCCTGACCTGGGCCATCGTCGCGAATGACGCAATCCTGCCGCGGATCTATGTGGATGGGGGTCATATGCCCCTTAACAACATACCACCAATTATGGCGTTGGACGTCATCGCATTCGTGCTGCTGTGGCGCAGGGGGCATTCCGTACTCGATCTCTGGCTTATGGTCACGTGTATTGCATGGCTGTTTCAGATTTCACTCGGCGGCATTCTTGCGGGTTCCCGCTATAGCCTCGGCTGGTATACCGCACGCACATTCCAGATGACGGCCACATTCATGGTTCTACTGCTCTTTCTTTCCGAAACGACAGCGCTATATGCCAATCTGGCGAGGGCGGCCATCCAGCGGCGCGGCGCTCGCCAGGCGCGGCAGATCGCCATGGACGCAATGGCGGCTTCGATCGGACACGAAATCAACCAACCGCTGACCGCAGTGATAGCAAATGGGAGTGCAGGCTTGTGCCAGTTGACCAAGGCCGAACCGGACCTGAAGGAAATACACGCCATCTTTTCGGACATGGTCGCAGGGGGACAGCGAATAAAAGAGATTATTGGCGGCGTCCAGACGATGTTCAGGAAAAGCGCCCACGACCGGCAACTGATTGACGTAAACAAGGTCGTTCTGGATACGCTCACCACGACCGAACTCGACCTGCGCCTTCAACGCGTGATCGTCAAAACCAAGCTGGATGATGACCTTCCGCCGATACTTGCTGACAGTGGTCAACTGCATCAGGTGTTCCTGAACCTGATCACCAACGCGCTGGAGGCAATGACCGTCGTTGCCGGTCGCCCGTCAGTGCTGATGGTCAGCTCCAGCATCATGACAGGCTCTTCCGATATTGCGGTCACTGTGGAAGACACGGGCATCGGGATAGCAGACAAGGATAGCGGCCGCGTCTTCGAACCGTTCTTTTCCACCAAGGCTGTCGGCACCGGAGTTGGGCTAACCATTTGCCAGGTCATCATCGAGGCGCATGACGGAAAACTTCAGGTCTTCGCCAACGAACCTTACGGGACGATCTTCCGCGTTACCTTGCCAACGGGCGACTACGAATAACGCCGCGCCATCGAGGAAGCTTGCACGGGGCTACAACAGGGCTACGCCACAGGCCAACCTCTTTACCGTAGAGCGCCTCGCCGGAGGCGCCGCCTACTGCGGGACATGGTGGCGATGGCCTGGCAAAAATCTGGAACGGCGACTCTAGGTTACCAGCACAAGGCGACATTCATCTCGGAAGTCGAGCGCAAACAGGAGGTTTTGCCTGCGAATTACGTTGAGAAGCGCGACAATTCTCGATGAATTCGGGGACAACGCTTCATCCCCGGACGCATCGCATGACCAGGTCGCGGACTGGGAACCCATTCAAATCCGCCATGAATGCGAGCACCGGCAATACAGCCCTTGCCGGTTGGACCAAAGCCCAATGGCGTGGCGTAGGAGGCAGGTGCATTTTCTTTGAGGCTTGAAACAGGAGATTGCGGCATGCGCGAGGCCTTGAGAATGCTCTGCTTGTTGGTCGCCTTCGCCTCATCGTCGGTAGCCGCCGCTGCGGAGCCCGCCAGCAAGTCGGATGCTCCCATGGTCGAACCGCAGGCTCTGGATGCACTCAAAAAAATGGGTGCCTACCTACGGACCCTGAATGCTTTGGAGATCAAGGCCAGTACCCTAACCGACACCGTGCTGGACAACGGCCAGACGGTCCAGTTCGCAGGAACCGCGAATTACCGCGTGCGTAAGCCCAACGGATTTGTCATCACCGTCGCCGATGACCGCAGGGTTCGGCAGTACAACTATGACGGCAAGTCCTTCACCATCTTTTCGCCGCGCATGGGTTTTTATTCGACCGTCCCCGCGCCGCCCACCACTCGGGAACTGCTCACTAAAATCCATGACAAGCTGGGAATAGAATTTCCCCTGGAAGACCTATTTCGCTGGGGCCTGCCGGAAGACCGCCACGACGATCTGACAAGCGGCGTCCTCGTCGGCTATGCCAGGATCAATGGCGGCGATGCCGAACAGTATGCCTTCCGCGAACGCGATGTGGACTGGCAGATTTGGATCCAGCGCGGGGACAAGCCCCTTCCGCTCAAGGTCGTAATCACGCTGGCCTCCGACGAGGCTAGGCCGCAATTCGCCGCCACGTTGAACTGGACCACCAATCCCAAGTTCACCGACGCGACCTTTGCCTTTAAGCCACCGGCAGATGCCAAGCCCATCACCATCGCCCAACGCTAAGAGGTTGCCATGTCAAAACTCCGTATGAATCCTCACCGCAAATCTGCCATTGCAATCGCGACGCTGTCCTGTCTATCCCTTCTTGGCGCGAGTGCTGCCGAGGCGCAACGTCGCGGTGGCGGCGGGCGCTCCGCGGCGACCAGCATCCAGCGGCCGTCCGGCGGCAACGTCAATGCAAATCGCAATGTCAACGCCAATAGAAACGTCAACGCGAATGTGAATCGGAACGTCAACGTCAACGTAGATAACAACTGGAACCATGGTTGCTGCGGAGGCGGCTATCATCCAGTGGCGAGGGGTGTGGCCTTCGGTGCGGCGGTGGCGGTTACCGCGGCGGCCATCGGGTCCATGGCCTATTCACTGCCGCCGAGCTGTTCGCCCTATGCCGGTTCTTACTACTATTGTGGTGGCGCTTACTATCAGCCCCGATATGAGGGTAGCACCGTCACGTATATCGTTGTGCAAAAGCCCGATTAGTCGCCCGTAGGCCCCTGGCATGCCGCCTGCCCTTTAATACGCCGCCGCATTGAATTCGGCGGTGTAGCCAAGTCCAACTGCGTCGTGGTGACCGGCCCGATGAACCGCAGCAACTTCTCGTAGTTTAAAGCGATATAGTTTCGTTGAAATCGAGCAGCTCGTCGAACACGATGGTCTGCGCGCCGCCCGGCGCGATAAGACCAAAGACCAATTGCTTACGGCAGCGTGCCGCTAGAAAATGGGCCATTCATCTGGAGGTTTTTTTGATGTTCAACTGCAATTGTGTGTACGCTGCCACGGCAATGATGCTTCTGGTGTCGACGGCGGCCCGTTCCGAAGATGAAAAGCTGGTGGAGGCGGGCACCGTTGATGTCAGCCAGACCCGGGTCGCCTTCATGGTCAGCGGCAACGCCGGCGGCGGCGTGCTGCATTTTCGCGGCAAGGACTATCCCTTCTCCATCGGCGGCCTCGGGATCGGCGGCATCGGCATTTCCAAACTCGAGGCCACTGGCCATGTCTTCAACATGACCGATCGGACGAAGTTTTCCGGCGTCTACAGCCAGCTGCGCACCGGAATCACGGTGGCCGATCAAGGCACGGGCAAGCTGTGGCTGAAGAATGGCGACGGTGTGGTCCTGGAGCTAAAGGGCAAGAGCGAGGGACTTGCGCTTTCGCTGGGCGCCGACGCCGTCCATGTATCGTTCAAGTAGCCGGACGTCATGCCAAGTTCTCGACTGGGCGATATGGGTCGACGGTCTTTCGCCTCAACGGCCAACTCGACCGGCGGCTCTACAAGACCTGGGCCCGGGGAAATAGAATCTGTGAGGTGAACAAAGTTGCGCTGAGAAGCCTTCTGTGTCTGCTGGCATTGTTCTTGGCCACAGCTGTACAAGCACAGAGCCTTGAACCGAGGTCCTATTCGAACTCACCCGTCGCTCTCAATTTTCTGGTCGCGGGGTATGCCTATGCTGAGGGTAAAATTGCATTCGATCCGACATTGCCGATCGTTGACGCACAATTTGACACCCATACCGGGATTCTTGCCTATGCACGCTCGTTGGACGCATGGGGAAAGTCTGCCAAGTTCGACGCGGTGCTGCCTTTTTCCTCATTCTCGGGAAACGCGCTGGTAGGCAGCCAACCTAGACAACGCGAGGTTTCGGGTTTCAACGATCCGCGATTTCGCTTCTCAATGAACTTCTACGGGGCTCCGGCACTTTCACTGGAGGACTTTGCGGCCTACCGACAGGACGTGATCATCGGCGCGAGCTTGCAAGTGGCCGCGCCACTGGGGCGGTACGACAGCAGCAAATTGATCAACCTCGGCAACAACCGCTGGTCGTTTAAACCCGAGCTGGGCATATCCAAAGCATGGGGCACGTGGGTATTGGAAATCGCGCCGGGCGCCACTTTCTACACCGACAACGCAAATTTCAACGAAGGCGGCAGGTTCGCGCAAGCGCCGCTTTACGCGATGGAAACCCATCTTGTTTACATTTTCACACCAGGGATGTGGCTGTCATTGGACGGCACCTACTTTACCGGCAATCGCACCTCCCTCAACGGCGCGTGGGCGGACAACATGCAGGCAAACACACGGATAGGACTGACATTCGCATTGCCGGTGGATCGCAGCAGCTCGTTGAAGTTTTATGCCAGCAGCGGCACCTCAACCCGGACCGGCAGTTCCTTCGACGCCGTGGGCTTCGCCTGGCAATATCGGTGGAGTGGTGGGTTCTAGAGCCAAGGCATGTGCCGCCTTAAGTTTGTGAAATCCGCTGGCTGGCGGTGCAATGGGGCGACCCAAGGATGGGCTCTGGTGTGGCGGATTTGGATGTCCCTTGAGGTTATGGTGAGCAAGTCAAGGAGCCTAGCCTATGGTTAGCTAAAGGGACATTCCGCAACCACTATTCAGGCAACCAGCCTCGGCAACGGGACGATTCTCTGATCCGCGTGTTCTAAAAGTCTAGGGCATCCATTTCAGCGCTGCCGCCATACGGCAGGTGGATCTCAAATATTGCGCCCGTGGGCTCCCTTGCCGCTGTATGTAGCCGCCCCCCATGGGCGGCTATGACCGAGCGGCAGATAGACAGACCCAATCCCATTCCATTCTTTTTGGTCGTGAAGAAGGCATCAAATATCCGTCCCTGATCGGCGGCCGCGATGCCGGGTCCCGTGTCTTCCACGCCGATCACCACACCGTCATCGCCGGAACCCGACCTGATGGTCAGGACGCGGGGTCGGTCCGCCACCGTGCTCATCGCTTCCGCCGCGTTCATGAACAAGTTCAGCAAGACTTGTTGCATCTGGAGTCGATTGACAGCAATCGGAGGCAGCGAGTCGTCCAGCCGCAGATCAAGGGACACGCCCAGCGTGCGGAGATCACTGCTGATCATGACGAGCGTGTCGCGGGCAAGCTTGCTTATGTTCGATGGGATTTCTTTCGCGTTGGATTTCCCGAATATCGACCGCGTGCTTTCGATAATGTCGTTTGCGCGAAAAGTGTCGCATACGATTTCATCCAATATCGAAAGTATGAACCGGTCCGGTTTGGGAAAACGCCGCTGACCGGTTTGGGCATTCAACAAGATGGCCGCCAGCGGTTGCCGCAATTCGTGGGTGATGGATGCGACAATGACATCCCGAATCATGAGCCTATCTTCTCGCTCCCATAGCCGGGCCTTAATATGCAGGACAGCTTGTGCATACAGCTTGCTGGTTTCGCCGAGAAGTGCAAGCAGTACGAATAGGCCGGACAGAAGCCCTGCCGTCCGCCCGGAATACCATCCAAAGCTGAAGCGAAAAGGGGTCAGCGTCGACGAGAGGATATCCAGCAACCATGTCCAGAGGATGAGCAACAGCCACAAATCAAGCGTCGAGCTCCGCTCGCGCCAAGTCATTGCCATTGCGACTACAGTGATGAGCATCACCGGATATGCGAGGTATCTGATCTTCTCGGGGTTTGCATTGATGGGATCCGACATCATCTGCGGGAGCAGCGATTCGCCGACTACGGCCAGCAGTGCCAGCGCACCGGCGAGTATTGTTGCAAAAATGATGCAAATAGCAATCGCTTTGCGCGGAAACAATGAGGCTGTGTTCGACCAGCTTGGCGAGTGTCTCAATGATGCATAGACAATGACGGAAGCAGGTAGGCCGCTATGCCAGATGAAATACAGCCAGGGGCTGGTGTTGAGACCAGCACCAAGCAACCCGGTCGGAGAAAAGGCCCAGGGAAATGTCAAGCCATGCGGAATGATCATGAGACTGGTGAAGAAATACCCCGTTCCCAGTGCAAGCAGGGCCTTTGAGCGCAGGACCGAAGCTTGGGTGAGAAGAAGCGCCGCGGTGATCCCGTCGCCCAGGAATAGCGCGGTGTCGACTGCCGGAACAAAGGAATCAATCCTCGCGAGCCGAAGATGGCCGAAAGGAAGCGTGACAAGAAACGCGACCAACGTAAGAATGGCAACCAATAGTGCGCTACGAACCTGTGCAGCGGTTGGCCGGAGGTTGTAAAGTAACGGTTCCCCCCCCAGATCCACCATGCCAGGTCAATATTTCAGGGATACGTGAAACATCCAGGTGGTTTGACTGGTATCAACGCAGCTGTACAGGTCTCTCGTCAGCTAATGACGCGATGTGGACATTGACTTCTGCCAATCGTCGGATCAACCTTCCCGCTGCGGGTGACGGCGACAGGCGTGTATTTCCAGCGCCTGCCAGATGGAGAGCCCGACCAGACCGAGCAGAAGATCGCGGGCGCGGCGCGACAGGGAAAAGGCGATCGCTCCTGCGGGAGGAATCCCAAACAGGGCACAGACCAGGACATACCCAGCCTCCTGCACACCCAACGCCGCCGGAACCAGAAAGCCGAGGCTTCGAAAAGCGGTAACCAGGCTGTCGATGACGAGAGCCTGCGCGCCGTTGACCGCGATGCCCATCAATCTCAACGTGACCCAGGCTTCGGCGGCGCCGAACAGCCAGCAGCTGACATGGATCGCAAAACTTTGCAGGGCACGATTTTGGTCAAAGACGTGCGTGATACTGAGTTCTATATTTTCGTCATATCGCAACGGCGCCCATTTGCGGATACCCCAATGTGATAGGCGTTTTAACACGGCTTTGAACCGATCCCAGAAAAACATGACTGCGGCGGACGCCGTGAACAGGCAAATCAGCGCAATGGAAAACGGGCGGATCAATTGGGCGCTGGGAAGCAGCCATACCAGGACGACGATACCCAGCAGCGTGTAAAACAGCTTGGCGGAGAATTCGAGTATCAGATCGGCGAGCATCGTAAAGGCGCCATCCCGCACATTCGATCCGGCCAAGGCCAAAAGGCGCAGGCCGCACAAGAACCCGCCGATCTGCGAAAAGGGCAGAATTTCCGCAGCAGAGTCACGCACCAGCCTTGTACTGATGAATATGCTAGGGCGGCCGGCGTCACGGCCGACACACCACCACGCCAAACCCATCAGGACAATAACGGGAAGATGCATCAGGGTAATGGTTGCAAGCCCAAACAGCCGCAACGTACCCAGTATATGCACCACTGTACTCGCGCCGGCATGGGCCGTGACACCGATGAGTGCCGCTACACCAGTCAGAAAAATGGCGATGCGGACCCGCCGCTTATCGGCAGGTTGCACGATAGTCTAGGAGAGGCCGTTCCGCTTCTATACCGAAGGCCTTTACATAGGGCGCGAAGCGATTGCTAAGAACGCCCGCATCAAGGCCGAATTCAGCCAGGCTATACTTGTGAGGCCGGCTACGTTGCGGCCGCGCCAGCCATCGCCGCATGCGCTGTTCGCCTTCTCCTCCGAGCACCCGGCCACTGTGCCGGTAGAGTTGGCCTATGGTCTCCATGGGCGCTGACACGACATCCCGGTATTTCAAGTGTAAGATAGAATCTGTGCCCGAGGCGGCCTCCACCATGCGCGTCGCGCTCTCGACCAGGCGCGAGCTTACCAGCTGGCCGATTTCGGCCCGATCGACCTGGCGGGTAAAGGGGCGGCGCAGCAACTCGGTCAGTTTCGAACAGGATGCCACGACACTCAACGGGTCGCGGTGTAGAAAAACGATCTTCGCATCCGGATACACCGCGCGAACGGCATCCAGCGTGAAGATGTTATCCGGTGACTTGAGAATCCAGTGGCGGCCAGGTGTCTCGACCTCCAAATGCTGGAGGAATCGCCGGTGAAAGCGGAACGCATCGTGATGTCCGTGGGAATCCAGCCAGTGCTGGTACGACGGGATACGATAGATGGTTTCAAACCGGTAGCTCTGGAAGATGTGCGCAGTAATATCGGTGCATTCCTGCGGCGTGTCGGCGGAGAGGGGATGGAGGGCGGCCAAGCCGGGTGCGAGGCATTGAAACACACGCAGCTGCATCTCCACATGCATCTTGCGCAGGACAGCAGGAAGAAAGCCGGTTGACGGATAGGGATGTATCATGCGCCAGCAGCGGGGCACTGCATTTTGCGGATCCAGCGACAGCAAAGTATGCAGGAAGGTGGTGGCGCTGCGCGGTAGCCCGGTGATGAAGATGGGTTGCGTGATCAGCCGAGAACGGATGGCGGGATTTTTCTCTTCGGCGGCATCAAGACGCAGCAGATTGGCAAGACAACGCATGATGTCGAAACGCGTGGCGTACCGGCCCATGGTACTCAGGTCCGCTTCGTCCCGGTAGGACTGCAACAGCCTTTTCAGCGGTCCAACGAAGGACGTATCGGAAAATGCTTCGCGGCCGGCCAACCGCATCGCCCTCGACATCAAGGTCTCGGCATCAGGCAGGTCCACGTCTTTGGCGGCGCCATGGAGACCCCACCAGGGCTGCCGAGATTTGACTGCAAAATAATCGGTCACGTTATCTTTCAACAAATGAAGTCAGCGGACCCAACGTCTGCAGGGATACTGGATTGACCTGGTGCGGAATTCCTATTGGCCCTTGGTCCAGGTTGACCGAATTCGAATTGCGGATTGCCGTTCGACGCGATCTTAGTATCCTGCGAACTCTTCTCCCGGCCTGACGTTGGGATAGCGGGCAGCGCTTTGCTGGAGCGCGCTCAGGCGCTTGGCGACCGGTACCTACACCCAGCCGCAGTCCAGGCGCTTTTCGATCAGGTCCCATTCTTCCCTGGGATCATCGATCAGGTCGAAAATTAGTGGCCATTGCGGCTTGACGATCGGGTAGCTGGTACTTTCGCTAAAGCGGAAAACAATTTTCATCGTTTTCCATTTGACCGACATCAACTGGGCATCGGAACCGTAATAGATCACATGGTCCCGCACGGTCGTCGTGCTGCTCCGGGCCAGGAACGCGAGCCATCGATCCCGTCGATCGGGCGGTCGGCGGGCACTCGCCCCGCCTCTCCGGCCGAGGATGCCAAGGTCGGTAGCCAGTCGATGGCGGAAAATATCTCGTCGCTGACGATGCCAGCCTTCACCTTGGCCCGGCCAACGCACGATGGCGGTGGCGGATCTCCGCAGGTGGTACATGCAATGCTGCTGGACTCCGCCAGCCGCGATGGTGAAGGTCTACTTCTTGAGTCTGGCGATATCGCTCGCCGAGAGCGCCTTGAGTTCATTCAGGCCGGCCACGCTCTCCTTCGCCCAACTGGTGAAGAGGCGGGTAAAATCAGCGCGGTTCGTCACGCGGTTTCGCATCATCAGCGTGTTATCGCCTGCAAGCCGTTGATCGACGGCGCGGCCCAGCAGGGCGCCGCTTTGCGCATCCCGCGCCTCCATCACCAGCGTCGCCTCGCCGGCCTCGCGGGAGTAGGTGCGCGTGGCTGACATCATGTCCGGCGCGCTGACCGAAACGTTGATCACGCCGGTCCTCACCCGCAGCACGTCAGGACCGGGTGCGGTCACTACCTGATAGCCGGCCGCGCCATACTCCCTTGCGAACACTTCCCCGGTCTTGGTGCGGATTGTTTCAAATGCTCTTTGGATATCGGCATCAGTGATCTTATTGGAAATACCTCTTGAGGCTGACTGGTTGTAGTCGCGCAGCCAGTTCTTCCTGAGCGCGACTTCGGTGGGATCCAACATCACTTTGGTGTAGTCCCGGAAGTCGGCGTCCGGTGCCAGCCACACTGCATCCAGCCGCTTGGCCTTGACCGCAACAAGGCCGTCCCAGGTGAGGGGCAGCTCTGCGGCTGCTCCCGGGAGGACGCCAATCATTAGGGCCACAGCGACGCAGATCCATTGACGAGTCATGTGTGCCTCCATTTGGAAACATCGGCTTCCTTGAGCCCAAGAGGCCGATGTCTCGCGTCAATCTGCATTGGAGGGCGCGCGCACGAAATTGGACCTAGGTCTAATCCCGCCGCGGTTAGAGCTGCCCGGGTAAGTGAACGTGTATCCTGGCCGGGAGACGGCTGCGTACGTCCTGCAGGAACGTCAACTGATCGGCGACCGACAGCAAAGAATCACTGATGAAATGTATCGGCAGCGCCCCTTTGGACGACCCGTGCATGTGCCCATGGCCCGCGTAGGCTCGCACTGTCAAAATGAACTAACCGCTTCAATACGACCTTGGTCCAATCGCCTTTGGTCGTTCCACGTTTATTGAGGGGTAGGTCTCTCAATCTTGAAGTCGCCCGTAAGGCGCAGCCAAGGTGTGATGGCCAACTTGTATTAAATCTCAAACGTTTGGTCCTTCGAGATCGTCCTTCCCAATGGCGGATACGCATGGCAGCCGACGCTTCCGCGTTGAGACTACCTAGATGTCCTGAATTACGCGTTACGATCGACAGAAATTAAGTTTCGCGGCTCCGCGTTGGACCAAAGGCCAATGGTAGGCGGTCAAGCCGCAGCATAACTTTTACACTCTTTCCATCGGCCATTGCTCATCGGTGTAAGTTCCGGGATGCGCCGGTTGCGAAGAGAAGAACGGCGAAGGTATTAGCCGACTCCAGTCCGACAGGGAGCTTTGCATGCTGGAGGTTCTTGGTCATAAAACCCCAGCCGACGTCAAAAGTTCACCTGGCTGTGCGGGCAAACTGCTGCGACATGAACGAGGGAACGACTCTCTTCTATTGCCGCCAGCGCCCAGTCGCCACGCGTGTTTTGTGGTCAGGGCCATCCTATGAGTCCTCCAGCATGCGACACCCCTGAAAGCGAGTGGCAGGACGTGGGAGCGGCCGACGCCTTTCAGGAAGCCGAAGTTCGCGAAGTCGAACTTGGTTCGCGTAAAATCGCGGTGTCCTTCAAGAACGGCACCTTCGGCGTGGTTTCTGCGACCTGCAACCATGTGGGTGGCCCGTTGGCGCAGGGACCGCTCGACGGCGATTATCTCGTCTGCCCTTGGCACAACTGGAAATTCCATCGCATTACAGGCGCCGGTGAGCCGGGGTATGAAGACGACCAGCTGTCGCGATATGACTTCCGGATAGGTGATGGCCGCCTGTGGGTACGAGGACGACCGGCGGTCCTTCGACACCGGAAACCACAAAAAGGACATCCGCTGGCGCGTTCCGTGCGCCGGGAGCCGGGGCCGATCCGGGTGGTGGGTATCTCGACGACCGCAATGGATGCCGCCACCCCCCGTTACTCGACGTCCGACGCACTGCTGGAAGCGGCGCTGGAACACGCTGGAGTTGCGTGCGAGACGAAGACGATCAAGCTGAACGATCTGAAGTTCAGCACCTGCGAGGGCTATTACTCAAAGAGCGCGCACGCCTGTACATGGCCCTGCTCGATCACGCAGATGCGTCCCGACGATCAGCTTGACCGGGTGTACGAAGCACTCGTGCATTGGGCGGACGTCGTGCTGATTTCCACGCCGATACGCTGGGGTGCGGCAAGTGCGCTTTATTTCAAGATGGCCGAGCGGCTGAACTGCATCCAGAACCAGATCACAATCCGCAACAATATCCTCATTCGCGACAAGGTCGCCGGGTTCATCATCACCGGCGGACAGGACAACATCCAGGCTGTTGCCGGTCAGATGATGACATTCTTCTCGGAGCTGGGATTTTCCTTTCCCCAGTTTCCCTATATCGCACATTCCCGCGGGTGGACGGCCGAAGACATGGAACAAAATGTGGCTGACGTGAAAAACAGCCGGGAGCTACGCGCCGGAGCGGCTGCGCTGGTGGACCGCTCGGTGAACCTGTCCCGCTGCCTTCTCTCCCGGGAAGGCCCCATGGAACACATGGCGCGCGGGGGCAGAAAGGCTCACGCCCTCGATGTGGAGATTGCCGCAAGTCACGGGGCGAAATGACCGGGCGTCAGCTATGCCTTCCGATCTCTTTCCACTGCGCCTGCTATGAACGCTTTTGGCGCAAAGCGCAGATTTCGGGAGCGCTTGAAAAACCCGCTCACGCGAAAATTATCGAAGACGTCGGTCGATCCGCCGGCGGAAAAATCCTGACGACAAACACAATGGCGAGATAGTGGACTTTGGTCCAATTTGATCCTTCGGACGGTGACCGGACAGTGCAGCGGCTAATAAAACAAAGGGGCGTATTCCTTCCCTGGTGATCATGTCAGGCACCAAAAAAGGTTTCGCCGGAGATGCATTCCCGATGACGAGCCGCATAGCCGCGCATGGCACATGTCTGGTACTGTTGGCGCTATTCTCCACGGCCGCAAAGGCTCAATCCGCAGCGCCTCGGGACTACCTGCTTGGTCCCGTTGGATCAGGATCATCCCGCCTGTTCCTGGATTATATTTACTCGGGATCGGAAACCACGGCCAGCTCAAACCTTCCGTTGCCCAACAACGAAGCGCTTAGCCAGACTGGTGTCGCAACTGTATTGTTTCCGTTCGCGATGTGGGACCATTACTTCGCTGTATCTGCCAGCGGGGGAGGAGCGACGGTCAAGGCTATAAATCCCTCTGCCGGTACAGAAACGTCATCGTCGGGGTTCATCGACCCCAGTATGACCTTCCATACGAACTTCTTCGGAGGTCCCGCGCTCACCGCCGAGCAATTTGCCAGCTTTGTTCCAGTGAACTTCGCCAGTTTCCATCTTACGGTCAACGCGCCGCTCGGTTCGTATGACGCCAACGCGCCTGTCAACGTAGGATCAAATCGTTGGGCATTTACGCCAGTGGTGAACTTGAGCCTGACGCCAGATGAAGGCGTATCATGGGTGGAATTCTACGCCGGGGGGCGTTTCTTCACGAGCAATGACACGTACAAGAGCAATAGTAAGCTGACACAGGACCCGCTGGGCATATTCACGGTGCATTATAGTCACAACATCGGACAGTATATCTGGGCAGGAGTCGGTTTTTACTACGACAGCGGCGGTGAGACCTTCATAAACGGGATTCCGCAGCACAATGCCGCGAAAGGTATTCGCCCAAGTGCGACCATCAGCGGCCGGATCGGAAGTTACAGATTGACCTTACGCTACGACAACACCGCCTCGACACCAAATGCGGACCCAGCAAGCGGATTGATTTCTTTAAGACTATCAGCGCCCTTGTTCTGATTGCGAGCAAAGCAGTTAGTCATTTGGTGCACTGCCGTCTTAGGTCGGCCGATCGCCAGTCACGCACCCATGCGGACTAGCCACACGACATCGTCTTCCGCGATCAGCACCTCACCGCCGACCTACAGATTCTCAGGCGGCCGGAGCGCCGTTGCGCGAATACGCCGCCGGTCCGGTGGGGCTCAGTTGAGCCTGCGCACAATCCGGCGGGCCGCCATGCCGATCGCCTCAGTGAAGGTCGGGAACGCCATCTCCATCTCGGACACCCTGGTCACCTCCATTCTCGCCGCCATGCACGCGGCCGCCACTTGGATGACCTCGGCGGAATATGGCCCGAGGACGTGAGCGCCAAGAATGGCCCCCGTGGGCTTGTCGACGATGAGCTTGCACATGCCGTCAGTCTGGGCATCGATGACAGCTCGGGGAAGTTCGGTGTAGCGCACCACCTCGATGATGCAGTCATGGCTCGTGCGCGCCTCAGCCTCCGTTAGGCCGACCGACCCATATTCTGGGTCGGTGAAGCTTCCCGTCGCGACAGCCTCCGCCCGGTAGACGCGGTGCGCGCCCATAACGGCATTCTCCGCGGCGACGCCGCCCTGGATTAAAGCGCTCTGGACCAGCATGCTGATACCGTTGGCGTCGCCCACTGCGAAGATTTCCGGAACGTTGGTACGCAGGTATTCATCTACCTGGATATAGGGCGCGCGGCTGGTTTCAACGCCAGCGTTGTCCAGATCCAGGGCCGACAGGTTGGCCGGCCATCCAACCGCGAGGAAGACGGCGTCCGTCTCGAGCGACTGCAGTTCCTCGCCTTGCCGATAGTTGACCGTGAGACGGCCGTTGCTTCGCGCAATGCTCTCCGACCGTGCCCCGATCAGAACAGACATGCCGCGATCCGCGAATGCTGCCTGTAGGCCGAGCGAAATATCGGCGTCGCTAGGTGGGATCAATCGATCGGCGGCCTGGATGAGATCGACCTGGGCCCCGAGGTCGAGCAAGATCGACGCGAGCTGGCATCCGGTGGCAGAACCGCCGACCACGGTGACCCGTTTGGGTAGCGCCTCTAGCTTCCAAAGGTCGCCGAACGAAAGCGCTAGTTCGCTTCCGGGGATGGGCAGCTTTCGAGGTTCACCGCCCACTGCGAGAACCAGGCGATCCCCTTGGAACCGGCGGCCGTCCGAAATCTCGAACGCCAGGGGACCGATGAACCGCGCCCGCCCGATGCCGTCGATTACTTCAACCCCTGTCTCCCGGACGCGCTCTGTGACGCCGCTGACGGCGTTGGCATAGGTGGAAATCCGGTTCGCGTTGGCGATCACGGCCTTGAAGTCGACCCGAGGCGGTTCGCCCTTGAGGCCGAACGTGGGGAACAACGCGGCGTCTGCCCTGAGCCGGGCGGCGCGAGCCAAGGCCCTCAGGGGCGCTGGGCCGTCGTTAAAGGCCGTCCCGCCGAGCTGGGCGGCTTCCAGCAGGGTGACGTCCGCGCCCATCCTACGAGCGCGGAGGGCGGCGCTAACGCCCGCGGGGCCTCCGCCGACGACAATGATCTTCACCACCGGATCCTCCGTGAAACGCGCCGCGGGTCTAGAGGCCGATCGCAGAGGCCGCGCCGTGGCGCTTGCGCCAAGTCACATAAGGAACCCACGACACGGCGGACACCAACAAATAGATCAGGGCGACTGGCAGAACGCCCTTCTCATCTGGGAAGTTCATAAGGCAAATCGCCACCGCCAGGCCGGGGTGCCGCGAGGACGTCGCCAAAGCCAGCACCGTGCGATCGCTGGGCTCTGGTCCGCCCAGCAGATGACCAATCGCCATGGCTGCGAGGCAGAACAGCGCCAGCGCGATGACCGTCCCAAGGCCGATCAGATCAGCCAAGGCGCGCCAGTTGGCCGTGTAGACGGCCGCGACGGCGCCAAGCAAAATCACAGTCGCTGCGAGCGACAGCCACTTCGACAGGACCTCCCCGAATGCGCCAACAACGCGCCCAAGGATTATGCCGACGAGAAGCGGAGCAATCACCATCGGCAGCAGCACCTTCGCGACGGCCAGCGGCGAGAGCTGCAGCGGGATGCCGAACACGCGCTCCATCAGCTCAACGGCGACCGGGGCGGAGAGGATGGAGAAGACAGCGGCCACCACGAGAAGGCCCGCCGCATAAGGACCGCCACCGCCGGCCTTGATCGCCTTTGTAGGAAGCAGGGGCGGCGTGGGGCTCAATGACAGCGCCAGCAACATGGAACTGACGGGCGGGTGCAGCGAAAGCGCCATGTTGATCGCGGTGGCGACGATCGGCATTGCAATATTCATGCTCAACAGCGACCGCGCCAGTTGGCCGGGTCGGCGGACCAGATAGATGACATCGCTCCACGTTGTTCGGAGCCCCATGGCGAACACCAGGCTGACGGTGCTGACCTGGAGCGCCAAGGGGATCAGAGCGGCAAAGGCGCTCACGGCATCCACCGGCGAAAGGCTTTGTGTGACGTCGTCATGATTGATATCCCCAGTTCTCTTCCGCTGCGCGCTCAGGGGCGGCGGAAAGGCGACCATTTTGCCAAGGCACCTCAGCTCGCGGGATCGGGGAAGCGGAGTGACATGCGCCCACTCCTCCGATCTTCAGAAACACTGCGCCTGGCCCAGGCTCCGGAAGCGTGACTTCGCGCAGTGCCGGCCGCGTCTGCCAGCCGGCCAGTGGGAATGTTTTCATGGCCGCGCCCTCAATTTTCGGATGCTGTAGATATCGAGCCGTCCGATGCATGCAATCGATGACGCGCGATGTCACTTCGGCAGTTCGGTTGGTTCTTGCCGCCGGACGCCGTTGGTGGTCGTACGGTACTCGGACACCATGTCATAGATCACCTTTCGCGCACGGTTCATGTTCCCTATAGGGCGGTGCTCGGGCAGAGCATGCCACGGTGTGAAGGCAAGGTTTTCACCTATTTCCAACCCCTTCGCGGTGATGTCCTGGCGTGGAATACGGATAATCGCCAAACGCTGGAACGGAGACAGCGCTTCGTCCCAAACCTTAAGCGGGTTCTCGATCGGCATCCTGACGGGATCGGTCTGAACCTGGACCATGAAGTCAAAGTAGACATCGCCCGCAGCGAGTTGCTTCGACATCGCTTCACGCAAGAAGTCAGGTCCCTCGGACGCCGGGGGCTGGTTCGCCGAATTGGAAACGGGCTTGGCGCTGAACTTGATCGCATGGGGACCGAGCATGTACGGGACCTGGCTAAAGTACCTGACCTGGATAGGGTTGTTGAATGGCTCCAGGTTCTGAGCTTTGTTTAGGGCTTCCTCCGGTGGGTAATCTTTGTAAAACTGCGCGCGGGTTTCTGGTGCGCTGGCGATGTGCAGGGCCTCGTAGCTCGCAAAGCTCTCGGTGAGGAATCCGGGGAAATTTATCATGATGAAGTCTTGCGTCTGCGCATGCCTGTCGGTCTCGAGAAGCTTTTCCCCCTCGACCCCGAGAAGCTTTATCGCCATGCCCCCTGACCGCGGGCGACGTGTGTCAGGGAAAATGGCGATGTCCCCTGCAGAAAATCGAATAAGCGCATCGAATTTGCGCGGCGTCTTGAACACACCATGGCGCAGAGCATGAGAAAAATCATCGAGCACGATGAACTCGGCCGTAACTAACCCATGCGTCTTTGGATGTGCATCGCGCGGAACGGAGGCTCCCGCCGGATACTGGCCACGCAGCCGATCCATCGTCAATTTCTTGAGCGTTTCTATGTAACGTTCTTCATTGGGGTCGAGCGTTTCCTCTGCCAGGCCGGGCACATGGGTGTTTGATGGCGTGCTTAACATTTGGTCATCTCCTTCAGCTATCTAGATCGGCCAGCCAGCGCAGGGCGCGCAGTCCTGGCGCAAAGAAATACTCACCGCCCCTATTGGTGACGAACGCCGGCAACCCCTTGACGCGCTGACGGATCGGCTCTTGCGGGATGGTGAACTGACCGGTCCCGTTGTTCGGCCCCATCATCGGGTCTTTCTCGCCCTTTGATCCGATGAAGAGACCGTCGTTCACCCACTCTTTCTTGACGAACTCGAACTGTCGCTCCAGATCGGCACCGACGAACACGAACACGATGCCCCGGTCGACACCATCATCCTCCAGGACGCCCTCCGGCAGCATCGGGCCATAGGCCGTGCCGCGCCGCAGCACGCGGTGAATGCGCGCGACCCCGATGATGCTGGAATCACGCGGACTCATGCGCCGTGCATGGGAGCCCATGGGGCATCTCAGGCCCCGTGCGTCTTCATCGGCATAGAGGAAATTGTCATTGCGACGCCGATCGGCGCCGAGCTCCGGGTCATCGCGCTCCGGCGCCAGAACGAGTGGCGCGCCGCTGGGCCAACGCCCGACCATCTTGGCGGCGAGACGGTCTTCCTCCGCCGGACCGGCGGCGTTTGCACGCAGGAATTGTCGCCATGCCGCCACGCGGGTGTGGTACTTCACCACTGCGAGGTAGGTGCCGTTTCTGCCAAGAATCTCCGGCGCGGGCATCGGCGGCAGTTCGCCCACTTCGTTGGGGTAGCCAAGGAAAAACTCGCCCGCCTTGAAAGGCTGCTCTTGCGGGTTTGTGCCTGGTATGCCGCTGCCCTCGATGCCGGGATTGCTGATGCCATCCCTGAACCCGAACGGGTTGCGCAAGTCAGCGGGCACATGGCAGTCCTGACGCCAGATCGCCTCGACGCCGGGCAAGTTTTTCAACGCCTCGCGCGCGGGCGCGAGCACGGCCTCCAGATGCGCGGTATCGGGCGATATCGCGCTGATCGCGATGTGGACCTCCGGCCTGCCGAGCGGCGATTCCCAGCACTCCGGCGCGTCCTCGCCGACATCACCCAGCATGGTAGCGCGCGCGGCCATGCCTTGCTGGAACGCCAGCGGGAAGCTGTCGAGTGAGGCCTGGGGTACGCCCAGCGCCTTCAGGCCCTGGAACGTCAGCGCGAGGCTGACCCAGGTCTTCGCTCCCGGATCAGCCGGGTGGGAGGCATCGAAAAGCGCCGGCAGCAAGCGACGCAGCAACTCGCGGCCGGCACGCCTGTCGTCGACGCGCAGGAGGATGTATACGCCGGCGTAGGGCGTAGGTCGGGGGCGCAAGGCCCCGTTTTGGATATCATCTAGCTCAAGATTCATAATCTACCCCGACCCATCCCATACCAAGTCCGACCTAGTCGGAAGCTTCAGCAAGCAGCGCCTTCAAGGCGGGGTGCTTCAGCGCCTCAGCGGCACCGGGCTGGTCGAGCACGCTTTGGAACGCCTTCTGCAACCGAACTGCTTTCCGGACGTCCTTGGCGGTAACGCCGGGATAGTACGAGTAGGTGAGGAGCTCCTCGACCTTGTTGTCCTTCCAGAATTTAATGAACGCGTCGCGGTCACCGGGACCCGGCCAGCCTTCCGTGTACTTCCAGGCGCTGTTGAAAATGCCGAACGACGGACCTGGTGTTATTTCCATGGAATAAAAATCGCTGAGATAGCTATCATCACTTTCGCCATCGAACTCGCTGGTGAACACGAGATATTTGTCTTCGATGATGAAGAAGCGCTGGTAGTGCAGGATGCCCAGGACGTCAGACCCTGATCCCCACTGGCCTCCCTCCAATCCCGCCTTCGCGACTTTACGGATGGTATCGGCCTGACCCGGCTTGATCTTGGCGACGAGCGTATAGGTGTTGCTAAACGACTTGTTTTCGGCTGGGGATGTCTTGCTGTCCATGGTTATTTCTCCATAACGGTTATGCTGCCAAGGCAGCGTTGATCTGAGATCCGGGAGCAGTTTCTCAGTAGGCCGGCACCGGTTCGGTACTGCCAGCATCGAAAAACTAGCACGGAGCCCGAACGCGCGAATATTGGACTTAGGTCCAGCACAGGCAGGGCGGTTCGGTTTTGTGACGGGGCCAGGGGCATCTGCCAGCGCAATACTGACGCTTATGGTTGGATGAAGTGTCGTCATGCCAACCTTGAGGCCATCCGCAAAGACCCGGCGCTCTTCAAGCAGTTTATCAGAGAACGCGTGAAGGGCGGACAGGACGAAGGCAACCAGGCCGTGTTTGAAGCCGCCATGGCTTCCGCCCCTGGAAGCGCGTCCGCTGATGGCCAGAGCTTAAAATCGCGTGATGCAAGTTTCAGCGAGCCGCAAGCGCGCGCCAATGCCTCGCCCGACACGGTCGCGAAACACTGAGTCGCATTTGCGCCGCTGATCCGCATCGCTGTGTCTCGGATTGGACAAAGGTCCAATTGCCGTTTCGGCCACCGAGCGAGAGGCTGGCTTATAGGATGCGGAAATTTTTCCATGAAACATGTTCTTGTGGCCTTATCGTTAGCGGGCCTTCTGGGTTCCCCTGCCGTCGCCCATCCTGGGCGGTGGCACGGGGCGCGTGGCGTCGTTCTGTAGGAGTATCCGAAGGGCACACCAGAAGTCGAAGGCCTACAAGAATTACTACGACAACAGCATGGCCGCCCTGACGCAGCCCGGGCGGGGCGATCGCAACCGCGCTGTCTTCTTCCTTCTGATGGTTCACGTCACACCAAAAGGCACGCGAAAATGTTCGAACCGGCCATGATCTTCATTCTGTTCTTCGTGACTCTGGGGCCGCTCAAGCTTCTGGGACCCTTCGCGCAGCGCACCAGAGGTCTTCCCGATACGATGGTCCACCAGATCGCCTGGCGCGCCTTTGTCATTGCCGTGGCGGCGGCCATTGTCGGAGGATTTGCCGGCACAACCATGCTGGTCAAATGGCAGGTTTCGATGCCTGCCCTCACGCTTGCGGGTGGACTTATCTTCCTCCTGGTCGCGCTGAAAATCGTGTTGCAGCAGTATGAGCCGGTGCTGGACGCGCCATCGCAGCCTGCCTTGCCCGCATCACCGACGAAGGCCGCATGCAGCCTGCTTTTTCCCCTGATCCTGACGCCCTATGGCATCGCCGCGGTCATCTCGCTGCTGTCCCGGAGCGAAACCACACTCATGACACTGACCATTGTCGCCATCGTCATGCTGGTGATGGTCCTCAACCTGCTGACGATGTGGTTCGTGCGGAAGATCCTTGTCAGCTTCGTTCCGGTCGTCCTGCAGATTGTCGGCTCCGTGCTTGGGGTCCTGCAAGTCGCGCTCTCCGTTCAGTTCATCATCCAGGGATTGAAGGCCTTGAATGTTCTCTCCGGCTGATCCTGGCACCCACGCTTCGTGGAACATGGCTGGCAGCACGTTCAAAAAAAGGGGTTCTCGATGACAGACCGTAGCATGCGACACCCTCTTCTCGCCGCCGCAGCTGTTTGTGCGCTCGCCATGGCGTCTCCGCAGGCCCGGGCCCAGGAGCCGGCGGCTGATTCCCAGGCGGCCGATCTCGCAAAAAAGCTGTCTAACCCGGTCGCTGCCCTGACCACCGTGCCGTTCAAGCTGGACTATGATTTCGGCATCGGCCCGGCGAATGCCGGCCGTGCAACCTATGTTGCCCAGCCGGTGATTCCGATTTCGCTCGGCGACGACTGGAACCTGATTTCCCGCACCATCCTGCCGTATGTCGACATGGAATCGCCCACAGTCGGCGGCGCGGGCTCCCACGGCATGGCCGATACCCAGCAAAGCTTTTTCTTTTCGCCGAACGCAACCACCTCCGGCGGATGGATCTGGGGCGCCGGCGCCGCGATGTCGCTTCCGACGGGCACTAATACGTTCGGATCGGGACAATGGAGCCTCGGGCCAACGGCGGTGATGATCAAGCAGGCGAATGGCTGGACCTATGGCGCGCTGGCCAATCAAGTCTGGTCGGTGGGTGGGAGTTCACGCCGCCCCGCCGTCAGCGCGGCCTTCATTCAGCCGGTCCTGTCCTATACGACGAAATCCTTCACCACATACAGCCTCAACAGCGAGACCAGCATGAACTGGAAGACGTCGCAGGCGACCGTGCCGATCAACGCGACGATCAGCCAGTTGACGCGGATCGAGGGGCAGCCTGTCAGCTTCCTGTTGGGTGGACGCGTATACGCCAGCCGTCCCAAGGGCGGCCCGGATTGGGGCCTGAGGTTTCAGATAACGTTGCTATTTCCGAAATAATAGCCTCACCAGCTCGAGACGAAAATCAAGGGACGCTGATCAATGGCGAAAAACCTACCCGATTGCACGCCATTGGCCTAAAGGTGATATCAGTCGTCAGCTGCATGTGAAATCACGGCCGCCGTTCAAGGCATTTCACGTCTGGGCCGCTACTCTTCCCGATGTCAGGGTCCGTCCATCTCGGGTGCTGCGAACTGTAGCTTTCGCACAATCCGATGAGCCGCAATTCCAATCGCCTCGGTGAAGGTCGGGAACTCCAGTCCCAGCTCGGCTATCGTTGCAATCTCTATTCCGGCCGCCATACAGGTAGCCGCGACCTGGACAACCTCGGCGGAATAGGACCCCAGCACGTACGCGCCCAACAATTTTCGAGTCTTTCTGTCAACAATGAGCTTGCATGCCATCGATTCTGGCGTCGATAATCGCTCGGGGCAGCCGCCACCTTGTCCCGAACACGCTCGGCACCGACTTCCCGTTCAAACTGGGCAAAGGAAAACAGCACGTGCAGGATAAGCCGTCTCATGCCGTTGGTGGTGTTGAAGGCCTATGTGACCGAAACAAATGACACGCCGCGAGGCTCAAACAACCATCAGCTTCATGAAATCCGACAGCGAGCGGGACAGCCGGTCAATCTTGTGGACAACACCGTATCGACTTGCCTGCGCGGATGTCAGAGAGCAGACGCTGCACATCTGAACAAAGTGGCCCGCCAGCTCAACGAACGGCCGCGTGAGACCTTGGCGTTCCAAACGCCGGCAGATGGATTTAACGCCTGTGCTGCGTCGATCGCTTGAGCCGGCAACCCAAAGCGGACAATCACCCCGTCCTCCGCCTAGCCAGCCGCTCCACCACCATAGGGCAGATGGACCACGAAGGCTGTCCCCGCCGGTGCGCGCGGCTCGATATCGAGCCTGCCGCCATGCGTTTCTTCGATCACCGAGCGGGCGATCGCAAGCCCCATGCCCGTGCCGCCGGCGCGAGTGGAGAAAAAGACATCGAAGATCCTCTCCTGGTGGTCGGGCGGGATGCCGGGACCATTGTCTTCGATCCGGATGGTCACGCCGAGGTCTCCTCCGTGATCCGCCCACGGCAGACAGCGTACCCGCAGGGTGCGGAGCGGCTCGCTGGACTGGCTAAAGGCCTCGATGGCGTTCTGGAACAGGTTCAGCAGGGCCTGCTGCATCTGCAGCCGGTTGACGGCAACCGGCCTTGGTTGCCCTTCCACAGCAAGCTCGACCAGGACATCATTCGCTCGCGCGTTGACTGCGACCATGGCAATGGTGCTGTTCAGCAGTGCACCCATGTCGGTAGGAAATTTTATTTGCGGGCTCTCCCGCCCGAAAATACTTCGGGTGCTTTCGATGATGTTGTTTGCCCTTTGGCTGGAAGCGATGATGTCGTCCAGGATTGAAGCAATCTCGCCCGACGGTACGGGACTGTCGCCCTCATCCGGGCTCAACGCCTTCCTGCTCACATGAGCATTGAGCAGGATCGCGGACAAGGGTTGGCGCAGTTCATGGGCGATGGAGGCGGTAATGGCATCGCGGAGCATGGAGCGATGTTCGCGTTCCTGTGTCTGCGCCACTAGCTGCAGCACGGTCTGCGCGTAAAGCTTGCTGGTTTCCGCAAGCAGAGCGAAGAGGACAAATAGGCCGGACAGCAGCCCCAGGCTGCGTGCCGCATACCAGCCGGCGGTATAGCCCGTGGATTGCAGCGCGATCAGTGCCAACTCCAGAAGCCAGCCCCACAGTACCAGCAGGAGCCAAAGATCCAGCACCGAATGCAGCGTGAGGCCCAGCATGATCATGGCGGCGGCGGAAAGCAGAAGCACAACGGAGGATGGGCGATGACCAGGGCAGGGACGTCTCACCTATTGTCGCCGTCAGGATCAGGCTCCCCGCCAGGATGACCGATCCGACCAGGTAGCGGCCAGGCGACCGGTGGCCTCTCGGCCGGTCTTTGGTCCGACTGAGCCGGGCATAGGCCATGATGGCCAGTGGCAGCACAGCGTGCGAGGCCAGGTAGAACCACAAGGGTATGTTGTAGTTCGGGCCAGGGGGCATCAGAATGCCGGGAAAGGCCAGGACGCGCAGGACCACAAACACACCGGTGAAGAAATAGCCCGCCGCCAACAGGTGCAGCGGCCGGGCGCGCAGTACCAGGGCCTGGGCGAACAGCAGGGTCGCGGTGATCCAGTCGGCCATAATAAGGATGGTGCTGGTAATCGGGACGAAAGATTCGCCCGTGGGAAGCACATGCGTCCGGAAGAAAAGCGTCGCGAGAAATAGGAAAAAGAGTGCGAGCGCCACGCCGGACGTGATCCCGATCTGCGTCCGGTTCGCAACCATTCGGTAGACGAGCAGCTTGGATGCCGACAACGCACTTCCCCCGGAAAGCAGGTTAGCAGATATCCGGATGCTGGCTACCCACTGCCGGGGTATCGTCATCTCGGCCCACGCGGTTCAGGAGCCGCCCTGCATTAGGAGCGCTGTGGCCCGTCACCATCTCCAACGTCCGCTATTGGCGCAAAGCGTACATAGCGGCCACCCTCTCGTGATCCGCAAATAAAACAAAAACTCTGTCACAGTATCTGTCACAGGTTCGGTCACAGGCACCCCGTGCCAGTGGCCCAGTGATTAGCTGCTTCGTGTTGGCATCACTGGAAACCTACCGAAACGAAACGCCAGCAGCGGAGCAGCCTGAGTCGTTCGCGTTGGTTCACTCTTCACGGCTACCCCGCGTAGCCAAAATTGAAACGCCAGCGTAGCCGCCTCCTGGCCCGTCTGATTGAGGCTGTTGGGTGATGGGCAAGTGGTTTTGACAGGCGTTGCTGTGTTAGCGCTCGTAAAAGTAGGCGGCAGGCACCTCGTGTTCGGCTTCTTCGCCGCCTGCGCCGCCCTCGCAGGTTCAGTTTTGTTTTGGGCGAAGTTACCCACTCACCCCAATTTCAGACTAGCGCGCCTCTGCATCACGATTGGCGTCACGGCAGAGGCGGCTCTGGCGGTATGGAATTTCCTGCCCCTGACTGAGACTACCCAACAATCAATACGCCGCGCTGGTGTGTCCGCTCTTATTGCACTTGCATGCGATGAACCCGATGACGCTGGAGGAAAATTCGCCAATCTCGTTTGTTAAGGCAGCTGCTATTCGAGCTTGGAGGTCAGGCGCTGTTCAGAATCGCCGACGTATACCGACGCCAAGCACCGAACCGATGTCGGTGTTGTTCTGATATAGGCCAAACGCTCCAGAACGGTGATACATCCTGACCACACCGTCCCATTGGCTACTACTAATATTCTCTAGGGCAAACTCCAACGAGACATATTCCAGGAAGTGCTTGCTTTCATCGTTGTCGCGGGTAGCAGCGTCGGCGTAAGACGGCCCCGTATAGAATGCGAAGCTGGATGCCTGTCCGGTCCAACGCGACGTGTCGTATCGCACGCCAAGCCCGGCGGCCACGGTCGAATAGGAGGGATTCATAAAAAAATGAGTCGCTTGGGCTTCAGCCTCAATCACGAAGCCCGCACCCAGATCGGCAAGCTGCCGGTCATAGGCCAGCCCCAGCATCGTTCCGTCAACGCTGAAATGTCCCTGGATGATTTCTGACACAAACTGGTGTGTCGCAGGCCCACCATAGAGGGTCACCGACTGGCCCGCCGATTCGGCGACGGCATTGGGAACGGGGAAACAGGCAATCGCGATCAGAGCAAGCGTTCGTCTCATAAATTCGCATCTGCGCCCAGTTCACCGGACTAAGACTTTCTTCTCGCCACGCTTACATCCATTGGACTTTGGTCCAACTGTGCGGACTCTCCTCGCCAGGGCACCGCACATCCGCATTGAAGAAAGGCTTCGGCTGGCACCGTGCGCGCTCTTGGCCCGCGCCAAAAATAGTTTGAACGTTTGCGTTCTCGACGCCCGGTCTACCATAGCCATTGGTGCCCGAAGTTCGCGATAGAACGGCTCAGGACTGCTGAGGCGGCGATGTCTTTCGATTGTCAAAACCACCTGAGCCCTGCGTCCGGTCAAACCGAAGTCCCGGGCAAATTGCTTCACGGTTCGGCCCGCTTCAAAGGCGGCCAACATGGCGCGGTGTCGGGCTTCAGTTGTCCTCACGTCGTGCTTTTTAATACCAACCGTGTCGCGATCCTGTTGGACTTTAGGGCAATGGACGTCTCGGTCGGATGCTCTGTAAGAAAGATAGTGTCTATTTCGTATGACGGCAGATCCGATGCGCTATCATTTGAACATTCGCAATGCGACGGGCTTGATTCTTGACGAAGAGGGTGCGGAATTTTCCAACTTGAGAGCTGCGCGCACCGAGGCGTTCGCGTGCGCCGCAGAGTTTCTAATCGCCGATTTACGGCGCACTGGCGCGATCCGCAAACAACGCATTGAAATCAGCGACGAGAACGGACCCATGGTGGCCAGTGTCGGGTTCCGCATCATGCTTCATGAGGATTGCGAACCTAAAGGCCCAATCGCGGCTATTAGATCCCAGACGCGCAAGCTTGCCGCGCTCCCAGTTCAAAGCTAGGGAGCAATCCGCGATGTATAGAAGAACTCGCTCAATGCCCGAATATGAAACGCAAATAATCGACGCGCGCGGCAAAATCCTCGTCACCTATTTAGAACAGTACTCAAGTGATTTTGTAGCAATCCGCTGTGCACTGAAGATGTGTAGCGACAATGAGAGTGCAGAGGTCTGGCGCGACGATGATCGGATTTATGTACGCGGTAGTGTCACTTCTGCCGTAGCAACGCGCATATGGGCATAGTCGACAATGATTGATTGGAATGTCGAATTCGATCGGTATCCGTAATAACTGGCATTGAGGTGCAGGATATGTTTTTTGGACACTTAGGACGCATCGTATTTGAACGTCAGATACAGGCTATGCATTTCGACCGCCTCTTGCCGTCCGTTGCGATTGTAGGAGCGGCGGTCGTCTTATTGGTCGCAGTCGGAATGACAGCCACTTGACTACCCGACATCAAATAGGTGCGGTTGCTCCAGGGGCAAATACCGGGTTGATGGAAACCGGCAGCCGTATCAGGGCGATACTAGCGAAAGCCCTCATGCTAGATTCTGTGCTGGTTCGGAATGAGGCCCTGCTAGTTGAAGACCTGGGCTTTAGCAGCCTCGATCGATTCGAACTTCTTATGGAATTGGAGAAATCATTGGGCATTGAGATTCAGGAAGATGATCTGGCCAGCGCGAAAACCGTTGCCGATGTCGTCCGCTGCATAGATGTTATAATCAAGTCGCCCAAAGGCAAATACTGACACCGTCATAGAGGCCTATTGAAGTTTGCGGGATCACACGCGGCAGTGATGCCATGAGTGGCCCGGGGCTCAAAAAAACGCAATAGTTGGACTAAAGTCCAGTATTCCAAGGCCACGATTCGTACTGCTGTTTCTGGGTTCATTCTGTCTCAATTTGGCAAAACACTTTATCAGCGCAATGAGACCCCTGCGCCTCTGAATGTCATTAAACGATACTTTATTTTGAAGACTCGCAAAAAAGAGGCGCGGCCTGAGTCAGGGAGAGAATGGTTGGGTCTATGTGGTGGACGACGACCCGCATGTCCTGAATGCCTTTCGGAGGATGCTGCAGACCGAAGGCTATAACGTCAGCATCTTTGATTCTCCCTGCGCATTCTTAGACGCCCATGACCCCGCCTTGCCCGGCTGCGCCTTGCTGGATGTCGGCATGGCACAGCTCAGCGGGCTGGAAACGCGGAAGGAATTGCTGGCGCTGGGCGACACAAGGCCCGTCATCTTCGTAACAGGTCATGACGATGTGCAGACCGGCGTCCTGGCAATGAAAGCCGGTGTGCGCGACTATCTGATCAAGCCCGTGCCGGACACTGTGCTGCTGGAAGCGGTCGCAGCCGCAGTTCAGGGTGACCTGGCCGCCTATCGCGAGCGCATCAACCTGGCCGATCAGGCGCGGCTGTGGCAATCCCTGACCCATCGCGAGCGCGAAGTCATGCAACATGTGGTGCGCGGACGGCTGAACAAGCAGATCGCGGGCGACCTCAGGATCGTCGAAAAGACCGTCAAGGTGCATCGTGCCCGGATGATGGAGAAAATGGCGGTACGTTCCGTGGCAGGGCTTGTCCACATCGCGAACCAATTGGAACGGACCGGTTACATGTCGAATGCCGCCAATGCGGACAGCCTTGAGGCAGTGGCCAGACGATTAGCCCCCTCCGCGCGGACAGCGGACATTCGCCCGTCAGGATTCTGCCCAGCTTAGGATCAGTTCACACGGCTCAGGATCGACATCGTCCGCTATCGGACGGCCCCCTCGGACGCCAAAACTATTCGATGATCGGGTAGTCTTCGGGTAGTGGGCTGGTGAACCACTAAGTTCATCAAGAGCCACGGAATTTCTTTTCGAACCCGTATTTTAAGTCCGGCAGTGGCATCGCGCCAAGCATATACAATGTCCGCCCTATCAATGCGGCCCGAAGTCCGCCGATTTTCGAGCAAGCTCAATAGCCACGTATCTTTTCTTTCGCGACCACAACAAACACGCTGCGCGGCACACCGCTGTGTGCCATTGTCAGCGACCGCCAAGGATCCGGAATTCAAGAAGAAGTTTGGCCCGCTTGCGTGTTGCGTTGCTGGGTCAATGGCAATGGCAAGCGGACGATCGAGGATACAGGTCCGCTCACCTCAAAGCGTCATGTGGGTGCACACTGCCATCGCGCCGATATAGGTATTGCCGTTCACGGTCAACACGCCGCTGGAGTTCAACCGGCCGGTGAAGCGGTGCAATCGGCACGTTGTCATTCGCCATCGGTTTTGATGATATGACACACACGTTGCATTTGGCCCATTGGTGTCCCACAGCTCCCTTAAATACCTGGTGTCATAAACCAATGAAACGGCTGCGGGTTCTCTAGCTGTACGGACTTAGGTCAAGGTATTCTCCAGGTCGAGCAGCGGCCGACGCTAAAGGACGAAACCCAGCACCGCCCCGATCAAGATGCTTAATCCTGCCAAAGCGACCCAATCCCGAATTCTTATAAACCTGGACCGACGGTGGCGTCGGACCGGTTGATTGGAATCAAACATCAACTCGTGCGGGATCGCATTACCCCGCTGGTACCGTTGAAGGCGACAGCGGCCGTCGTCGACCTGACGCAGCTGGTGCCTTCCTGTCATCATTCAGTGCCGCCGCGAAAAGCCGTTGCTTTTTCTATTCCGGATGCTGCGGCGCCAGTGGATGGATGCGGTCCTGCGCGAACCGAGGCCAGAATTAGCGCGATAGCTCCGATCATGAGGTGCCGTCGTTGTCGAACACGGCGATACGGTCTTGGACAAACCCGAAAGCCCCCTTGTCGACCGCGGTCGTGATGAGGATGAGGATGCCCCGTTTGGCAGCACCTTCGTTCCAGGAAGGTTGCGGATCATGCGCCTGCGCGCCGGCCGAGACGAAGTGCATAAAAACTGCCAGCAATACGATAGCTATCTTGGTCCCGAGAAACAGGTCTTGGCGCATGATCTATCCGAATGGACCGACATGAAATGTGAGACTGCCGCCCGCCACGATGCCCAGCAGAAGCAGCAGGAAAGCGACAATCAGCGTGAAGGAAACCGGAAAACTGCTTTGAGCATGGATCAGACCATGTTCCATCATTGTGCGCCGTTCCCGGCGCAACTCCCACATGAACTGCAAGTGATAAACAATGCCGGCTATCTGCATGCCGACACCCAGATAGACTAGGGCTAGGCCGAAATTGCGTGCCGCGTTTCCATCGCCGCTCAGAATAGTTTTCGCCTGCAGCTTTTGAAAGAATTGGTAGATCGTGAAACCGAAGCTGATGAGCGATAGCGCGGTACGGATGACGCTCATCAGCGTGCGTTCCGCGCTTAACCGGGTACGCTGGAACGATAGGCCGGTGCGGCGGCATGACATTTCGGTGCGATCGATGGACAGGTCCGCACGGTGAGTAGACAGCGCCGTGCGGTGCGTCGACAGCTTGGTCCGGTGCTGTGAATATTCCACAGATGCACGTTCTGTATTGGATGTGTCGATGTCGGGCAGCGTCAGCAGGGTAGCGTTTTTTGCAACATCCGCCGCGACAATATCATCGATGGTTTCCGTGCCGGACATTGTCCCATCCCAGTGAGCTGGAACAACACGACGATGCAGCAGGCCCGACAATTGGGCTTTGGTCCAACGGCAGGTCGTTCTGCACAACGCGGCCAGTGGAAGCGGCCCGACCTTCCATCATCGGACCATCCGATTACGGCAGTTGGACCATGGTCTAATTGTTCCGCGCCCGCAGCGCTATATGTCTTGGGTCACATTGTTGCAGCCTTCAACCATTTTCCGAAACCATCAAGATGGAGTGTCACATGCGCAAGATTGTCACGACGAGTGCTTTTCTGGGCGCCTTGGGCGCTTTGACGTTGTTGGCTGGCTGCGCCAGCGTCGACGACGTCAAGCGTGCCCAGGCGACTGCCGATCAGGGGGTGTCGCTCGCCAATCAGGCCCAGCAGACCGCTTCCTCCGCGCAATCCACCGCTCAGGCGGCCCAGTCAACGGCCCAATCAGCGGGCCAGGCGGCCCAGGCAGCACAGCAAGCCGCCGATCGCGCCAATGCCGATATCGCCAGCCTTGGCCAGCGGGTGCAGGTTCTGGAAGAGAAGCCCAAGCGCGGCCAGCGGGATTGACGGATCTCCCAAAAAAGATGGCGACCCGGAAAAAATCCGGGTCGCTATTTTCGTTTGTGGTCATGGCTGGCTTTAACGGTACGGGGCTTAACGACTACGGGCCAGAGAGTTGCTGCGGGAACGCCAGCGGCGGCTATTGCGACCAACATCACGGGCAAAAACGACAACATGGCCCAATGAAGAGAAGATCGAGCAGCCCCTCGTCACGATGTTGATCTTATAGACATTGGCTTCAATGGCGTAGGATTCCGTGGTAGCCGAGACCTCGCGGCCCATCCGCCCCGCCCACACGCCATATTCCTGGGCGCCCGCCTCAAGCGGCAGTCCTGTGAAGGCCAGCATCGATAACCCAAAGCTGTGAGCCTACCCGGGCGGGCGGGATGCGGTGAAAGCGACGGTAGATGCGGTCATTACATGCCAGAACCGGCACCAAAGAACTCCGACAATGCACAAACAACGCTCCGACGGTGATGAGGGCAGCGGTACGATTGCGATCTCAATGCACACGGAATTGCGATACCGCGGATAACGCGAAATGTCAGTGGACCCGAAGGCGGGAATACCAAGGCGGCCCAAAAGCAAGTTGCCGCATCGTGGCACTTTCTTGGACCCTTCGGGCCCACCGACATTTGTGTTGCGAAGCTTTACGGCCGCCTAGGCTGGGGGCAAATTGCGCACCAATAGCCTCACACTGCCCTACCAAAATTGATCACCATGCCCGCTTCAATTGGCTTTTGGCCCAATTGCCGAGAATCTAGGGGCGTGCGATTCTTATGCCGGAGCCGGGCAGTCCGCTCATACAGCCTCTGGACACATCACTGTCACGTGTTTCAATACAGATCACGAACGCGCCATCGCTGCCCAACACAGTTCCGCATGGCGCTTTCGAATTGTTAGCGCAGGTTTTATAAGCCGTCGTCGACATCTGATGTTGCGGGATTGCATCCAGAGCTACTGACGGCGCTATTTGAAATAAAAGAAGAATTAAAAGTTAAATATCACGGCGGCACCTTGCGCGAGACATATGCCATCTTGACAAGATGTCAGGCGCGCTCGCGCCAACGCGACCGCTCCCATAGTGATACTTCAGTACACAGAGCACCCCTCCTTCGGCCTCGCACGCAATGGGACCAAAGGCCAATAGGTTGATCGAGAATCGCGATTATCGTGCGTGTCATCACTTTCGTTTTTCGGCCAAGGGACCCAAATAGACTAAATACACGGTCGTGTTCTTGGCCTAAACGTTCAACAAGCAGTATCATTCGATCCAATACAAAGGGAGTGCCCGAATTGGCACTGACGTTAATGGTGGAGGGGGCCAGCGCACAGAATACGGCGGGCTTCACTTCTTAGGCTCGCAGTCGCAGCGCTGGCTTTCCCGCCAATACCACCTGCCCCAGAAATCAAGCAAGGCTTTGGGGGCCGTGGCAATGCGGGACCGCGCGAAATAGCGTGGTTGAGGGCATCGACTTGGACCATTGTCATTGTCCTGGGATTGTTGTTCTGTTTTAGCCTGACAATTTGCATATTCGGGCTCTCTTATCTGGATCTGCACCCTGGTCACAGCGCGACTTGGCATTTTCAGCGTTACCGTCTTCCCGTCATAATAATCCTGACTCTTGGCGAACTTGCCTTGGTCGCCGCCATCATCATTCGCGATTACAGGCGGTTGAAGGTGGAAAAGCTGCTTCACGATAGCGAGGAGCGTAGCATTCTCGCCCTCGGCGCGGCCGATGTGGGCCTGTGGCAGTGGGACGCAAAGGCCGACTATTTCTGGATGTCAGAGCATTGCAGGACGATGTTCGCAATTCCGTCGGACGCGGAATTGGGCTTGGCCGCAATCGCCGCCGCCATACACCCCGACGATCAGCAGATTGTCGCCAAAACCGTGAGCGTCGCGCACGAAACGGGAACGACATTCGAAATCCGCTTCCGGATTACTATTGGCGATGGGAAGATGCGATGGGTGCGTAGCCGCGGTCGCGTGGAAGTCGGAAGTCTTGGACGAATACTCCGTATTACCGGAACCGCGGTGAACATTTCCGAGCACATGACGATGCAGGCGGAAATCGACCGTCAGCGTCAATCGCTGGTTCACCTCGCGCGCGTCGGCGCTATAGGCGAACTTTCTGGTGCCCTGGCTCACGAACTGAATCAGCCCCTGACGGCAATCCTCAGCAACGCTCAGGCGATTCAGCGCATGTTGCGCTGCGACCCAATCAGCATAGAGGACCTGCGCGAGGCCGTCGCTGATATCATCGAGGACGATTCACGAGCTGGAGACCTCATTCGTCACCTGCGCGCGCTTTTGAAAAATGAAGAAATGCGGATCGAGCCGATCAACATGTGCAAGCTTGTTGATAGAGTGATGAATCTTGCACGCAACGAACTGATCATACGGCATGTTGAACCAGTAATTCAGGTGGCAGACGACGCGCCACCGGTGCTGGGAGATGCGGTACAGCTGCAGCAACTTCTTCTCAATCTGATCCTCAATGCGGTCGAAGCGATCGGCACCGCTGGCCAAAAAAATGGGGTTGTGATGATAAGCGGCTATGTCGAAGGCCCGGCAACCGAGCGCCAGTTCCATCTCAGTGTCTCCGACACTGGACCAGGCATCAGTTCCGAGGTCATGGAAAAGTTATTTGAACCCTTTTTTTCCACCAAAAAGCAGGGACTTGGCATCGGTCTTTCGATCTGTCACGCCATCGTAACTAGACATGGCGGAACTATCCGTGCTGAAGGTAACAGCTGGTCCGGTGCGACATTTCAGGTATACTTGCCGCTGGCACCGGGGGACTTCGCATGAGCCAGCCAGGGAACATATGGGTGTATGTCGTGGATGACGACTCCCACGTCCTTAGGGCGTTTCGACGATTGCTCGAAACAGTCGGCTACAAGGTCGCGACATATGACTCTCCCGTCGAGTTCCTGGCCAGTCACGATCCCACCCTGCCCGGTTGCGCCTTGTTGGACGTCGGCATGACCGAGCTCAGCGGCCTGGAGACGCAGGAGAAGCTGCAGGCGCTGGGCGACACGCGCCCAATTATCTTCGTCACCGGGCATGATGATGTGAAGACCGGCATTTTAGCGATGAAGAGTGGAGCATGCGATTATCTGATAAAACCCGTCCCGGAGGATGTCCTTCTCGCGGCTGTAGAAACCGCCGTACGGATGGACCTGACTGCATTCCAAGAACGCATCCACGTGGGGGAACTGTCTCAGCACTGGCAGTCGCTGACTCATCGTGAGCGCGAAGTGATGGAACATGTGGTTCGCGGCCGCCTGAACAAGCAGATCGCAGGCGACCTGAATATCGTGGAAAAGACGGTAAAGGTGCATCGCTCCCGGGTGATGGAGAAAATGTGCACACGTTCAGTGGCGGGACTTGTCCACATCGCCGAGCAGCTGGAGCGCAGTGGCCTTAATTTGAAATCGATGACCAGTCGGGTCTGATATCCCTAAAGACCAATGGGCACACTACTCAGCCCATGCTATTGCGCTGTGTTTAGGCAAGGAGGCAGGCATACCATGACCTTGCCGCTGCGACGCATCGCTGTCCTTGATGACGACCAATCCGTCCGTACGGCAATCAGCAGATTGCTGAAAACGATGGGGATGGAGGTGGTTTGCCATGCCTCCAGCCTGTCGTTGCTTAATTCCTTCGAGGGGAAAATGCCGGACTGCGTGGTGCTGGACCTGCAGATGCCAGGCATGACCGGAATGGATGTGATGCATTATCTTGAGCATGCCAAGATCCGCGTGCCGATCGTGATCATTACAGCGCATGATGAGCTGGGATCGCCAGAAGCCTGCCTGGCGGCGGGCGCCTCGGCTTACCTGCGCAAACCGCTGGACGCGGACGAGCTCATCCACGCCATCGGCAAGGCGATCAAGGCGTTCGAGACCTCGCCCTGACTGGACCAAGGTCCAATTGAGAATATCCCGCTGTTGAATCACGCTGTGCCGCATGAGCGGAGGTTGACGTGCGTTTGAATGTCATTGCCTTGAGTGGCATTGCCGTACTGGGATTCCCGCTGGCGGCACACGCCGATCCGCAGGGCTGGTATCTGGGCTTCGGCGCAGGCTGGACCACGTTGGGCTCGCTCGGCTATGGGTTGGCCCCACCGGCCGGGCCACAAGCGGGCAAGGTGGATTTCGGCGACAATGCCGCCGTGGACCTGACAGCGGGCTATCGCTTTGAAATGCCGCTTCGCCTGGAGACGGAGCTCAATTTCGCGGACTATCAGGCGACTCTCCTGCGTCCCTCGGGCCTCGCCCCGTCGCGGCTCAACGGCGATGTCTCCAACGTTTCGTTCTTCACCAACGCGATCTACGATGTACCACTGTCCCGTAATTTTGCCCTGTCGCTGGGCTTCGGACTGGGTTTCACGCAAGTCGATCCGTCTATCAGCGATCCGCTCGGCCATAGTATCCATGATTCCCAGGCAGTTTTTTCCTGGCACCTACTCGCCGGTTTCACCATGGCGCTCAGCGACCGGCTGGAACTCGAAGCGGATTATCGCTACCAGCAGGCTGACAGCACCGACCATCGCTTCTTCGCTGCGCAGACTTCGCCTTTCCGCCTCAACTCCAAGAACACCCAGTCGGTGATGCTCAGTTTACGCTGGTACGTCGCCCCGCCCGCGCCGCCACCGCCAGCGCCGCCAATTCCGCCCCCGCCGCCACCCCC
>Ga0193753_10000562_pt1 | contig 36070 bp, 30 predicted proteins | sample H1c2metaG_FD_144925 | JGI IMG/M metagenome (GOLD analysis project Ga0193753, IMG submission 144925) | Soil microbial communities from a riparian zone of the East river system, Colorado, United States - H1c2 | ecosystem: Environmental > Terrestrial > Soil > Riparian zone | place: USA: East...
CTTGCCGGCGCGTGCCGCTTCGACCGCCGTCCCCAAGCGCTGCGCGATGTCGAAGAAGCTCAAGGTCTGCGCACGGTGAATCACCGGAACGATGAGTCCATTGTCGCCGAGCGCAGTACCCACCCCAATGTTCACATCCGCGTGCAACTCCATGCCGTCCGCGCGGAATGTCGCATTGACTTCCGGGTGCACGCGCAACGCCCGCACGCAGGCGCTAATAAAATAAGCGGTCAAGGTCAGGCGCGTACCGCGCGCTTCGTAGCTCTTGGCATGCAGCGCGCGATGCTTCAGCACACGGGTCAAGTCGGCTTCGAACAGAGTGGTGATGTGCGGCGCATCGGTGAGACTGCGCACCATGTGCTCGGCGACTCGGCGCCGAATGGTGGTGTGCGGCACGAGCGTGCTCGGTCCCAAGGCCGCCGGCGCAGGCGCTGATGACGCGCGCGCTGGCGATGCAGGTGCCGGTGATGCGGCCGCCGCCGGCTTAGAAACATGACTGGTCACGTCCTGGGCGGTAATTCGGCCGTTGCGGCCGCTGCCCTTGATGTCGTCCGCCGCAAGGCCATGCTCGTGCAGCAATCGCCTCACCGACGGGCTCAACAGATTTGAATTCTTACTCTCCGAATCCGTGCGCACAGCGACCCTAGGGGATCCTTCGAGTCTGGCGGCAGCAGGGCTCTTGCCGGCGGCGGGCGCGGCGGACTCTTGCGCTCCTGCTTCGCCCGGCAGTCGGACGCGCGCCAGCACCTCATCGGGGCTGACCTCGGTGCTCTCGGGTTTGAGAATTTCGATCAAGGTGCCGCTGACGGGCGCGGGCACTTCCACGGTGACCTTGTCGGTTTCCAGCTCCACCAGCGCCTCGTCTTTCGCGACGGTGTCGCCGACGGCTTTGCACCAGCGCAGGATCGTCGCCCGCGTGCCTTCCTCATTCGGCGGGACCAGCACGTCCTCGATGCGGCTCATTTCAAATTTCAGTCAGGTTGACGATCGATTGCGCAATGGTGTCGACGCTTGGCAGCACCGCGTCCAACAACACCGGGTTGTGCGGACTCGGGACATCCGGCATGGCGAGACGCTCAATCGGCGCGTCGAGATCGAAGAAGGTTTCCTTGGCGAGCACCGCGGCGATCTCGGCGCCGAATCCGGCGGTCATGGTGTCCTCGTGAACGATCAGGCAGCGGCGCGTCTTGCGCACCGATGCCAGCGTGGCCTCGCGATCCCAGGGCGACAGGGTGCGTAGGTCCAACAGGTCCGCCGACTTGCCGCTGGCCTCGATGGCTTGCTCGCAGCGCTCCACCATCGCTCCCCACGTCACCACGGTGAGTTCGGTGCCCTGGCGCAGGAGACTGGCCTTGCCGAACGGCACGACAAATTCATCGCCTGGATAGGGGCGCCGCGCCCAGGCGCCGTCGAGCAGCGAGCGGTGTTCAAAGAAAATCGTGGGGTCGTTGCCGCGCAAGGCGCTTCGCAACAGGCCCACCGCGTCCTGCGCGTTCGAAGGCATGGCGAGCCGCCAGCCGACGCCATGCAGCCATTGCACCTCGTTCGATTGGCTGTGCCATGGGTCGCCGCACTTGAAGAAGCCGCCCGGAATGCGCACGACCATTGGCGCGGCGAATCGATTCACCGTCCGCCAGCGCATGGTGCCGCAGTCATTGAGCTGCTCCGCCGCGGGGTCCGCGTACTTGCGAAATTGAATCTCGGGTACGGGCATGAGTCCGGCCGCCGCCATTCCGACCGCGCGGCCGATGATGCCCTCTTCGGACAGGCTGGTGTCGAACACGCGCTCGACGCCAAATCGCTCTTGCAACCCCAAGGTGGCCGCATGCACGCCGCCCTTGCGTCCGACATCTTCGCCGAAGACCAGCACGCGCGGATTGGTGGCAAGCTCGTGTTCCAGCGTGCGGCGCACGGCGGTCACCAGGTTGATCCGAGGACCTTGCGGCTCGGGACGCTCGGTGCCCGGCGCCGGTACGACGCCCGCGCTGCGCAGGCCGCCCTGCTGCTGCAGGTCGATCGAACCATCGGCGTGGGTCTCGGAAAACACGTAGCGCTGGATGCCCTTCGGATTGGGCGCGGCGCGCCGCTCGACCTTGGCGAGAATCTCTGCGATGAGCGCGCGGGCCTGCGCTATTTCATGGTCCCAGTCGGCGGCGGAAATCGTGCGAGGCACCAATTGCTCGCGCAGTTTAGTCAGAGGATCGCGCGCCTTTTCCGCGGCAATCTCCTCGGCGCTCTTGTAGGTCTGCGTATCCTGGCCCGAATGCCCGGAGAGGCGCGGCACCACAAGGCGAATCAGAGCCGGTCCTCCGCCGGATCTCACGCCGGCGACGGCATCTTGAATGAGTGCCGCGGCGGCGGTGGGGTTGGAGCCGTCGCCATCGAGCAGGCGCAGTCCGCGGAAACTCTGCAAGTTGTCCGCAATGTTGCCGCCCGGGGTCTGATGCTGCGAGCTGACCGAGATTCCGTAGCCGTTGTCTTCTATGAAGAACAGGAACGGCAGGCGTTCGGTGGTGACGATATTGAGCGCCGCCCAAAATCCGTTCGTGGCCGTCGAGGCCTCGCCGCCGTGCGCGACGGCAATGCTGTTCTTGCACGCCTGTTCGCCGAGCTGCGACTGGCGATAGCGCAGCGCCTGCGCCCAACCCACCGCCGGGGTGTATTGCGCGCCGACGCCGCCGCACACCGGCAGCACGCAGGCACCCGTCTTCCGCGGCATGTTGAATACCACACCGATATCCCGCCCATCGCTCATGCCGCCGGCGCGCATCATGGTCGATGACAGCGCTTCTTCGACCGGCAGTCCCAAGCCCAGCAGCAACGGACGCGACCGATAGTAGCCCGCGACGCCATCCTGCGCGCCGGTGAGCTGGGTGCTCAGCAGCACCTGAGTGAGGTCGTGCCCGCGTGCGGAGAATTGATACAGAACCTTGCGGTCCTTGAGCAGCGTGAATTCTTCCAGATCATCCAGCGCGCGCGACACAGCGACATGACGCAGCACGCTGCGCCAGTCGATCGCGCTGGGTTTTTGGGCCTGTTGTACGGGTAGGGGGCTTGCAATCATCCAAGCAGCGTAATCGAGTCGTCCGGGCCGAATTCGCCAAAAACACCACAAAATCGTCAAAATATTAGTGATAATCGCTAAATACTAAGATCATCCTGGGTGAAACATGAAGCTGGATCGTTTCGACGCGAAAATACTCGACGCACTGCAACGCGATGGACGGCTCTCTGTGGTAGACCTCGCCGAGTCCATTGGTTTATCGCCCACGCCCTGCGCCCGACGCATCAAGGCCCTGGAATCTGAAGGCGCCATCGAGGGTTACACCGCGGTGCTCAATCCGGCGCGCGTCGGGCTTGCCGTGCTCGCCATCGTGCAGGTCAAATTGACTGAACATACCGACGAAAGCGTCGCGAGATTCGAGCGCGAGATTCAGCTCATGGATGAGGTGACGAAGTGCTTCGCCATGACCGGCAGCTATGACTTCATTCTCGAGGTGTATGGCAAGGATCTGGAAGCGCTGAGCAACGTGGTTCTCAAGAAGCTCATCCGCGTACCCAATGTCCGCGACATGCAATCCAGCGTAGTGTTGGCCACCATCAAACGCACCACGCGAATTCCGCTCGCGCACTTGCAAGCAGCGACTTAAGCGCGCGGCGCAGGCGGCGCCCAAGTCTGCCGGGTTGGGCGCCGCGACGAGGGCCGGTGCTATGATCGGCCCATCCAATTGCTATCGGGGAGCCTGAATAAAAATGCTGCGAATTTCATGCATCGTCATATTGGCCGGCGCGCTCGCCGGTGGTGCCATGGCACAGACGAAAGAAGCGGCCTGCGCGCTGCCCGCGGAACCCGCCGCCATCCCCGCCGCGATCGATGCGGCGATCACCGGGCCCGCCGACAAGGAACGGGCTTGCATGAAAGCGCTCTTCATCCCCGAAGCGCGCCTGATCGTGGTCGCGATCGGCGCGGACGGCGCACCCAGCTACACGCTTCTGACCGTGGATGATTGGATTGCCCGCGTCAAAACCCGCGGGCATGCGCTGCTCGAGGAGAAGCAGATCAAGTTCCACACCCAGCGTTTCGGCAGCATCGTGCACCTGTGGAGCACCTACGCGCTGAACAGCGACGGCAAGCAAGTCGCGCGCGGCATCAACAGTATTCAAGCCATCAAGGAGAAGGACGGCTGGCGAGTGCTCGGCATCGCGTGGCAGGCCGAATCACCCCTGCTGCCGTTGCCCAAGGAATTCTTGCCGTGAAGGTGGGCGGGGCCGGCCTTGCCGCCACGCTGCTGGCCGTGTCCTGGACGCCGCCGACTCACGCGCAAGCTCCAGCGTCGGCCGCGCCGGCTGAGTCGCCCGCACCATCCACTTCCAGCGCGGTGCGCGAGCGGAACTGGAGCGCCGCGGGACTGAACGCTCCTGCCGACATCGTGATCGATCATTGGGGCATCGCGCATGTGTTTGCCGCCAACCTTCACGATGCGTTTTTCCTGCAGGGCTATAACGCCGCCCGCGACCGGCTGTGGCAGATTGATCTGTGGCGCAAGCGTGGGCTGGGGTTGCTGGCCAAGTCCTTAGGTTCAGCCTATGTCGATCAGGACCGTGCGACGCGCCTGTTCCTGTATCGCGGCGACATGGAGAAGGAATGGGCCGCCTATGCTCCGGATTCGCGGCAGTGGGTCAGCGCCTTTGTCGGCGGGGTGAACGCCTACGTGGCGCAGGTGCAGAGCGGCGAGCGCCCGCTGCCCATTGAATTCAAACTCACCGACAGCCGGCCCGACACCTGGCAAGCCGACGATGTGCTGCGCATCCGCAGTCACGCCCTGGTGTCGAATATCACGGCGGAAGTTGCGCGCGCGCGCGTGGTCTGCGCCGCCGGACTCAAGGCCGACCAATTGCGCCGCAAGATCGAACCTGAAGGACACAAGATCAAAATCCCGCAGGGCCTTGATCCCTGCGATGTCCCGAAAGATGTACTCAAGGATTATTTGCTGGCGACCCAGCAAGTCGAATTCAAAGCGGCGGCGACGCAGCTTGCCGACCTGTCAGTCGAGCGGCAGCTCGCGCTCGCGATCGATGCGCAGTCCACGGAAGGTTCGAATAACTGGACCATCGCCCCCTCGCACACCGCGACCGGGCGACCGATTCTGGCCAATGATCCGCACCGCCAGCTCGGCGCGCCGTCGCTGCGCTACATCGTGGGCTTGAGCGCGCCGGGTCTCAATATCATCGGTGCCGGCGAACCGGCGCTGCCGGGAATTTCTCTCGGACACAACGAGGACATCGCCTTCGGCCTCACGATATTCGCGATCGATCAAGAAGATCTGTACGTGTATGAACTCAAAAAGGACGATCCTGACAGTTACCGCTACAAGTCCGGCTGGGAAAAAATGCACGTGGTGCACGAGACGATCGAAGTGAAGGGCGGACCTGCCCGCGAAGTGGAACTGCGCTTCACGCGGCACGGTCCGGTGATCGCGTCGGATGCCGGCAAGCGGCGTGCGTTTTCGATGCGCACCGTGTGGAACGAGCCCGGCCTCGCCGGCTACTTCGGTTCCTCGCGACTGCTCACGGCGAAGAATTGGGATGACTTCAAAGCCGCCGGCACTGCCTGGGGCGCGCCGCCGCTCAACCTCGTCTATGCGGACATTCAAGGCAACATCGGTTGGACCGCAGCCGGCCGCGTGCCCATTCGCAAGAACTGGGATGGACTTCTGCCCGTGCCGGGCGACGGTCGCTACGAGTGGGCCGGCTTCTACGGCAAGGACGTGCTGCCTTCGCGGTTCAATCCGCAGGAAGGCTACTTCGGCACGGCGAATGAGATGAATCTGCCCGCCGACTATCCCAACGAGAAAAATAAAATCGCATTCGAATGGGGCGACCGCTCGCGCATCGATCGCATCGAGGAGCTGTTGGCCAAGAACAAGATGACCCTGGCCGATTCCATGGCCATTCAAACCGATGCGGTGAGTACCCAATCGCGGCGCGCGGTGGCGCTGCTCGGATCCTTGCCGCCGCCAAACGCCGAAGTGGCGCAGGCGCTGGCGCTGCTCAAGGCGTGGAACCACGAGGAGAGCACCTCGAGCGCGGCCGCCGCGATCTATGAGGTGTGGGCCACCAAGTATTTGGGCAAGGCGACTGTCGCGAGAGCGACACCGGAGGCAGCGCGCAAGCTCATCGACAATGCGCAGCTGCAGGCCGTCATCGAATATCTCGAGCATCCCGACGGCGCGCTGGGTGCTGATCCCCAGGCCGCGCGCGATGCGATTTTATTGGAGAGTCTGCAAGGTGCGTTGGCTGAGCTGCATCAGCGCCTGGGTTCCGATATGACGACATGGGCTTGGGGGCGGCTGCATCACGCCAAGTTCGAACCGGCGGTCGCGGTCCTCGCCGATCCGGAGCTGCGCGCCCAGATGACGGTCGGGCCGCTGGAAACGCCGGGCTCCTCATCGACGCCGCGCGCGCAATCCTATCGCCCCGCGGATTTCAGCGTGGTCTCCGGCGCTTCGGTGCGCTTGGTGATGGATGTGGGCGCGTGGGACAATTCAGTTGCGATGAACTCACCGGGTCAGTCGGATGATCCGATGAGCGCGCACTATCGCGATCTGTTTCCGATGTGGGCGCAGGGCTCCTACGTGCCGTTGAGATTCAGCCGTGCCGCGGTCGACCGCGACGCTGAGGAGCTGATTCACTTGACACCCGGCCGCTGAGGTTGTCTCGAACATGAAAAAACTCAAACACGAATCCGAGCTGTTCAAGGCCGCCTTGCTCAAGGGCGTCGAGTATGCCGAGGGACGCAAGGCCGTGGAATTCGAGGCCACCGATTCCGCCAGCCTCAAGGCGTTGTACGTGTACCGCTTGTTGGTACACGACAAAGTGATCGCGCCAATGCCGGAAGATCAGGTCAGCGAGAAGACGATTCGGCATCGCTTGGCGACCTGGTACGCGCACCAATTGCCCAAGGGTCATCCGCTGACGGAATAAAAGCGCGCGCCCTTAGCTGCTCGGTGCGGCGGATTGCGAGAACGGCGAGAACGACTGCGGCCGGCGGTCGTACGGATCGCGTTCGGTCAAGATCAGCAAGCGGCGTTCGCCGGCGCGTCGCAGAAACACGAAGCCGAATTCATGGCTGCCTTCCGTCTGCCATCCGAGGCTCACCTGCTTCTCGATCGCCGCCGCCATCGCTGCGGATAGATCGGTGCGCGCTTCCAGCTTCAGGCTCTCGATGACCTGCCATTGCAGGTCAAAAGTGACGCAAAAGCGCGGGGTTTTGGCGATCGCGTAGACCTCGTTGCGGTGTCGCGTCATGAAGCGATTTTCGCTGCGGATTCGAAGCGCGTCCATTCAGTACCGGCCAGTCGGCAGCACTGTATGGCGGCCCGGAACGCGCTGAACAGTCGCGGCATCTAATGCCATAGCCGCACCTAATTCGAGTGCGCGTCAGGTATTGCCCTCATTTCCCACTCGGAGATTCGACAATGAAAATCAACCAGGCCGCCTTGGGCGGATTCCTCGCTTTGGTCTTTGCAGCGACCTCGGCCTATGCCGCAGGCCCAACCGACCCGCAGATCGCTTCCATCGTGGTCACCGCCAATCAAGTGGACATCGATGCCGGTAAGCTGGCCCTGACCAAGGCGGCGTCCCCGGACGTGAAGAAGTTTGCGCAGTTGATGATTACCGATCACACCGGCGTCAACAAAGCGGCCGTGGAACTCGTGACAAAATTGCACGTCACGCCCGAGAGCAATCCGACCAGTCAGTCTCTGCAGAAGGGCGGCGATGACAATTTGGCGGCGCTCAAGAAGCTCAGCGGCGCAGCGTTCGATAAAGCCTACGTCGACCATGAAGTTGTCTACCACCAGGCGGTAATTGACGCGGTCGACACGACGCTGATTCCCAGCGCGCAAAATGCGGAGCTCAAGGCGTTGCTCGTCAAAGTCCGGCCGGCGTTCGTGGCCCACTTGGATCACGCCAAGAAGCTGCAAGGCGAACTGAGCAAGTAAGCTTAAGGATGCGTACCTGGATGCAGGTATCCGCAGCCGCAGTTGTCAGCCTGACTTTAGCTGGCACTGCGCCGAAAACCTACGTGATCAACATGCAAATCGCGGGTTTCGATCCGCCGGAACTCACCGTCAAACCCGGCGAGCGGGTCAACTGGGTGAACAAGGACTTGTTTCCGCACACGGCAACCGCGGATGACAAGGCATTTGATTCAAAGAGCGTTGCACCGTCCGGCAAGTGGACATTCGTGGCGGGGAAGCCGGGCACGCACACCTATATATGCACCTTTCACCCTACAATGAAGGGAACCATCAAGGTGCAATGAGGCGAAGCCATGGAAGAGGTTGCGACGGCGGAAAGTTCGGCAGCAGCTCAGGATCGCTCGATGGCGCACAGCATCGTGGCGGGCGACGCCGCGGCGTTCGAGCGCATGATGCGCCACTACAACCGTCGCCTGTATCGACTGGCTCGCGCCACTTTGCGAGATCGAACGGAGGCGGAAGATGCATTGCAAGACGCCTACATTCGCGCCTACCGCGCGATGGGGAGTTTTCGCGGCGAGGCCTCGCTCGGCACATGGCTCTCCAGGCTCGTGCTCAATGAATGCTTCGCCAGAATGCGGCGCACCGTGCGCCGAGAGAATGTGGTGCCCATGGTCAGCGCGACCCGCCACAGTGAAACTCACATGATCATCGATGAATCCGATTCCCCTGATAGCGCAGCGGGACGCGCGCAGATCCGCGAACTGCTGGAACGCAAAGTAGATGAGTTGCCCGAGAGCTACCGCACCGTCTTTGTCCTGCGATCGGTTGAGGAACTGACCGTGGACGAGACCGCCGAGACTCTGGGTATACCGGAGGAGACGGTGAGAAGCCGCCATTTCCGGGCCAAAGGTCTATTGCGGGAGTCGCTGGCCCGCGAAATGGACCTGGCCGAACCCGGGCTCTTTGAATTCGGCGGGGATCACTGCGATCGCGTGGTCGCCAACGTGTTGGCAAGGATCCTTCTAACTTAGATTAGGCCAGGACGGCCTCATACCCGTGACGTCGGCCATACTTACGCAGGTCGAGATCATGACATTACGACATCATGATGTTATAATGTCACGATGGAAATAGACTCACAGTCTCCCATTCCCTTGCATGCCCAAGTCGAGGAAGCGCTGCTAAAGGGCATTGCCGAAGGAACATTGCCCACCGGCGCCCGGCTGCCGACCGAGGATGAACTCGTCGCGCGGTTCTCGGTCAGCCGCACCACCGTTCGCACGGCGATTCAAAGTCTGATTGCGCGCGGCCTGATTTCGATTCGCCGCGGCAAGGGCACTTTTGTCACCCAGCCGATCGTTACCCAGGAACTCACCGAATTGACGGGTTTTGTGGAGGACATGCGGAGTCTGGGTCACACGCCGTCCGCCCGGGTGCTCGATCGCCGACTCGTTGCCGCCAGCGAAACCGTGGCGCGAGCGCTCAAGGTCCAACGAGGCGCGTCCGTGGCGCGCATCCAGCGTGTTCGTCTGGCCGATGGCATCCCCATGTCGTTCGATGAGACCTATCTGCCGCAAAGCTTGGGCGAGAAGATCATGGCCGACGATCTCGAGAATCAGCCCATTTTCTCGCTGCTCGAGCAGAAATACGCGACGCCGCTCATCGAAGCCGAGTACCGGCTCGCCGCCGTGGCCTCGCACGGCACGGTGGCGCGTGCGCTCGGCATAGACGCCGGCAGTCCGATCTTTCTGATCGAGCGGACCAGCTTTTCGAATGGTCATCAGCCGGTGGATTACGAAAGGCTGTATTACCGCGGCGATCACATCCGCTTTGTCACGCGGCTGACGCGGCGGCAACCCGCCGGCACGCGGGCGCCGCTTGGCTGAAGCGCAAATCGGTCTGGAGATGTGGCTGTTCGCCGTCGCGCTCGCCACCAGCATGCTGGGCGGCGTGCTCGGCATGGCGAGCGGAATTTTCATCGTGCCGATTCTCACCATGTTCGGCCGCATCGACATCCACACCGCCATCGGCGCAAGCCTGATTTCCGTCATCGCATGCTCCTGCGGAAGCGCGGCCCCTTTTTTAAAGGAAAGACTCACCAATATTCGCCTCGCCATCCTGCTTGAAACCGCAACCACCTCCGGCGCGCTGTGCGGCGTGTTTCTCGCCGGATTGATTGCGACCCCGGTTTTGTACGTGATCTTCGCGCTGATCCTGCTGCTCTCCGCGCAGCAAATGCTGGCGCGCCGCAAGGAGGCGATCATTTCATTGGCCGGCGACACCGGGCGCTGGTCGGCGCTGCGTCTTGATTCGAGTTATCCTGAGCGCGCGCCGAATCGCGAGGTCGCCTACTCGGTGCAGCGTTTGCCCTTCGGCATGGCGCTGATGTACGGCGCTGGCGTCATTTCAGCACTTCTGGGCATCGGCAGCGGCGTGCTCAAAATTCCCGCCATGGACACCGCATTGCGTCTTCCCATCAAAGTCTCCTCAGCCACGTCCAATTTCATGATCGGCGTGACGGCGGCGGCCAGCGCCGGCGCCTACTTCGCGCGCGGCGAGATCGTCACGTTGGTAGCCGCGCCGATCGCCCTGGGATCCGTTGTCGGTGCGGTACTCGGCGCGCGAATCCTCATGACCGTTCCCAACGAAAAGCTGCGTCTGATGTTCATCGTGATTCTGCTCATTTTGGCGCTGCAGATGATGTTGGCCGCATTCGGCATCAATCTGCTGGGCCGCGCATTGTGAAAGCCGAGCGCATCGTGAAATCCGACTTGGCACTGGACTCGCAATTGGAGCACGTGCTCGGCAAGCTGCTGCATTACGGTACCTTGCTCGCCTCCGCGGTCATCGCCGCGGGTCTTATCCTCGTCCCCACATCAGATGCGATGGGAGTGCGCGTCACCACCACGGGCATCGCGCTCTTCATCCTGCTGCCCGTCGTGCGCGTCGGCGCCATGCTCGTCTTTTTCTTACGGGCGCGGGATTATCGGTTCGGCATCATCGCCGCGCTGGTTCTCTTGATCATTCTCTTCAGTTACCTGGTGGGCGCGCGCTGAGTGAGCGTACAGATAGTTCATCGGCAGCCCCAGGCGCAGGCAAGCCTGCACCGCAGGGCTCGCCGGCAGCACGATGCGATCGGCGCAGACAGCCGCCCATTTCATCAGCCAGCGTTCGCGGTCGCGCAAACCATAGTATTCGGTCAGGCCCAGCCACTCACGCAGCTCATCAGGGATCAATTCCACCGCGGCCCGCAGCAGCATGGGCTGCATCCAGCGCAGCGGTCGGGGCAAGGACGGGGTTTCGCGCATGATCTGCAGGAACTCGAAAATGATGGGGGAGGGCACCAGGCAGGGCCGCGTTGCGGCCATCAGGGCCTGCATCTCTGCACTGGACCGCGGCGCGTCTGCAGCGCCATACATGCGCGAGACCGCAACGCCCTCCCGATAGTACGCATCCAGGTCCTGCGTGCTCAAAGCACCGACGTATCGGCTATAAGCTTCCACGAATCCGAACGAAGCAGTGGCATGGACCCAGGTCAGCAAACGCGGATCGCTCGCGGAGTAATGGATGCCGGCGGCTGTCGTCCCCTTGATCGAGGAATGCATTTGCACCACGCGTGCAATCATCGGTTCGGCGACACTGCGTGCCCCGTACACACTGATCATGGCCGCCAATCCGGTGCGTCTCAGGCGGCGCAAAGGATCTTTGCGGAACGACGTGTGTTCCCATACGCCCGCGCGAACTGCGGGCTCTGCCAACTCCAGGATGACGGCCGCGGTCCCACCCACGAACAGGGCGATGGGATTCTTCAAAATGCGCCACGACACGGAATGCGGGGGTACCAAGGCTTCTTCCCGCAGCGGCCGCGCGAAGTCGCTGCGGCGACCCGGCTGGCTGCTCAAAAATGCGTCGATCGTGCCATTCAGGTAGCGCTGCAATGCACCAGGAAGACGGATGGCTGAGAGCATGCGTAAAAGTATACGGTCTAAATATCGACCCGGCTTGGGTTTACTGCGCTGCAACTTTGCATCGCAAAGACGAGGGGTTTTGAGGCGCGTAGTATCGAGGCGGTCGCAGGCTTCCCGTCAAGGCGAGGGTGGGTTTAGCCGCGCTCCGGCAGAGGTGACTTGGTGGCGGCCGCACCGTCGAGGATGACCTGCTCGAGGACCGCCAGATATTCGAGGTAACGCTTTCGTCCCAGGGCCGTAATTCGATACAGGGTCTGCGGCCGATCGCGGTCGGGACCCTTGGCGAGGTTCACCAAGTTCGCCTCCTGCAACACCTGCAGATGGCGGTTCAGGTTGCCATCCGTCAAGGCGCAGAGTTTTTTCATCTCCGGAAACGGTAAGCCCCGGGGGTGCGTGACCAGGCAGGTCAGCACGCCGAGGCGGGCGCGCTCGTGAATCACGCGGCTCAGCCCATCATAGGCGAAAGGCGAATTGGCCTGTGCTTTGCGGTTAACTTTCTTCAACGGCGTCCTCGAATCCAAAACGTAACACGGCGGCGACAAGCAGCTGCCCGACGCCGAAGGGTATGCCCATGGCCCAGGGTAGCAATGCGTGCTGCCCGGCGGCAACCCACAAGCAGATGAGTCCGGCAGCAAGGTACCACGCGCCGACGGCAAACATTTGCCAGGGCAGAAAACGGCAGGACGCGAATACCCCGAGGCTGAACAGGACAGACCAGAGACCCGGCAGCATCCAGGAATCTTGAGGTGCGATCCGCATCAGCATGACGGTCAGCAGCAGTCCTACAACGATGCAAGGTAGGAACTGTTCCACGGCCGCCTGAATCATCTCCACGGCGAGGCCTGAATGGACGCGTCTGACCCGCAAAACGGTTTCGGCGCCCGACATAAACACCGCCACGGCGGCAGTGGTGATCCAAATGGCGAGAAACGCCTTCAAATTGCGCTGCGAGGCCGCGGCCCAATGGGTTTGCGCGGCAGCGACCAGCATGGCGAGGATTCCGGTCGCGGCGATGGAGAGCGGACCGTAGCCGCGGAACTGCGTGCCGCGCGCCACCTGGCTGCGGATGGCGTTGATATCGTCAAGCGCCTGTCGCAATTCTGTCATGGTCTGCGGCTTCCCCCGAGATTTGCGCACCAAAGCGCGGCTTGGTCCTGATTCCAATGGAAATGCGATCCCCTGTCAAGAAACGCGCGCGCCGGGCGCGCAGCGCACCAACCGACCCATAGACGCGCTGCATCGATTTGATCGCTGCGCGATTGTGCCCGTCACATTTCTCGTGCTACTTTGTACGGCAAAGTTGGAGGTTGGAAACCGCTCCGCGGAGAACCATGGTCGCGATCAGAACAGCGAGATTCGACACGCGCAGCGCCGCAGGGCGCCGTCTGGCGTTCTCCTTGGCAGTATGCGCGGTGGGAACAGCAAGCGTGTTGCGGGACGCGTGGCCCGAGGCGATGAACTGGTCCTTCATGGATCTGCATGCCGCTTTCGGCGTGCTGTTGTGCCTCATGGTGGTCGCGCAATTTTATGTCGAGAATCTGCGAGCGGTTGCGTTGAGCGGCCTTGGCTTGCACGCGTTCTGCCGCGGGCTTACACGTCTGGTATTTCTAGAGCTGTACGTGTTGTTCGGTGTGCATGAACTGGTGCACGTGGTTGCGACACTGTGGAACAAGGGCCTGCACGGCAGCGCGCCGCCGGCGATCCTCCAGCCGCCGGAAATCTTGCGCGACTATCTGGCGTATGGCGTCGTCGCGCTGATCATCATTCGCGTGCTCGAGGCGTGGCTGGGTCGAATTACCTTACGCAGGGCCTTTGGCCGCCTTAAGGCTGGATGAGTACTCTGACACTGCTATCAACCGCGCTTCGCTCGAGATAACCGATGGCTTGCGGGTTCGCTGCAAGCAGCCTTCTGATTTCACTGCTGTTTGGTACAGCTTTAGGCGGCTGCCCGCGACCCGTGAACACGATCTTCGCCCAATGTGCCTTGAGCTGCGCCGGTGATTTACCGGTGTATGCCAGATAAAATTCATCGCGGGCCTGCGAGCCTTCTTCCTGATCGATGGGCACGGCGAGTGCACCGTTGGGAAAGCGGCTGACCCTGCCGAGAAAGATCTCCGAGATTTGGGCCTTGCTCAACTCAGTGATCGCGCTGGCCGATGAAACCACGGCAACGATGTCCGCAGCCGCGGCATTACCGCCGACGCTCAGGAGAGCGGAGGCGACTGTTGCAAGCAGGGACCGGATCTTCATGTCTTGGCCCTCACCAGACGAAATCAATCGCGACACTGAAGAGATTGACGGTCCCGCCGGTTTGAAATCCCGGTTGTAGGTTGATCAACGTGCCCGGCGATCCTGCGCCCAGGCGGGTGCGGTCGTATTGAACTTTAAGGTCCACATCCTTCAGTACATCCCAGCGCGTCCCAATCGACACCGTCTTCTGGTCGGCGATGGATCCCAGGATTGAATTCAGCGCAGTATTGAGGCCGGTTGCACGTCCTGCCAGAGCCGGCGGCAACGACGATGCGTTCAAGCCGGGATCGGATCGATTGCTCGTCCCCCGCAGCTGGCCGTATGTCAGATAAGGCGTCAGTTTCGCCAAGCGATAGCCGGTGCTTGCATACCAGGCCGTACTCTTGCCGAGCACGGAGTGAAACTCGCTGGTACCCCATTCTCCGATGAGGAACCAGCTTCCCGGATCGTACATTGCGCCAGCCCCGAAAAACGTGAGGCGCCGGTTGTATGGATCGTAAGTATCGGCGAGGGCATCGCCTTGTGCGCCAAACCGCCGAAAGGCACCAAACAGCGTGTGCAGGTTGCTTATGGTCAGGTTGCCTTGCTGGTAGGTCAGGTGTGCCGTGAGCGAACCTGCCTCAATGGTATCGCTGATAGTCCACAGGCGCCGGGCCTTGCCCGTGCCGCCGCCGGGCTTCTTTGAGTCGGTGACTCCGTAGGTTCCCACCCATGTTTGATTGACGCGTCCACTGTGCAGGGCATAGCTGAAGTCGCCGCCATCGCTGCTATCCACCGGGACCAGACTATACAGTTCACTCGGCGGTCGAACCCACGGATTCGTATACGCGACATTGCGAGATTGGGAGAACAAAAAGCTCGGGAGGACAATCCGACCGACGCGCACGCTGGCATCCTGCGTGAACTGATACTTCAGATTCGCCCATTCAACATGAGGGGTGAAGCTGCCATCGTAATTTTGCTCTGAGATGGCCTGCACCATCGCCGAGAGTTGCGACGTCAAGCTCGCAATGATCTGCCCGCCGACCTTGCTGTCTACGTCGGGACTCCACGCGTGCGTATATCCGGCGCCATTGGGCTTGAAGAGGTTGCTTGTGAAGTCGGCGCGCTCCTCGCTCGAATGGACGATACCTAGCGTGCCGAAGGCGCTGAAGGAGAGCATCGATGCGCGGAGGTCATCGTCAACAGCGTATGCAAGCGGAGCGCAAAGCACTGCCGCTACGATGACTGCAGCGAGACCGCACGGGGAGCAGATGGCGCGCCACCGTGCGCGCTGCGCAGTTTTTCTCAGCATGGATTACGTCCGTAGACTGTCACAAGAAGTGAGGTCGGAGCCTAGCGGCCAAAATCGATACGTGACGTGCGCCAGCCGCGGTATGGGTGTAGGGAAAAACTCCACTCAACGTGTTAGGCATGCTCCAACGCACCTTTAGTGCAGGCTAGCGCACAGTAACTGGGCTTCGCATCGCCTAAGTTTCATCGGCCGTTAGTCAACGCATGAAGCTCGCTCGGTGGCGGGCTCTCACCACCCAATGGAAGGACAACCGATCTCGATGAGAATCGCATTTCATCGCCGGTTGGGTCGAGTAACGGAACCGCAGGTCCTGTTCCCACTCATTGCGGGGTGTCTTTTGATCGCCATCTGGGGGACGGCCTTCAGCGTTCTGAAGATCAGAGGCGAGGACGCCGAACACGCCGCCGCGGTCTCGAGCAGGGAGCTCTTGGGTACCTACGAAGCGCAAGTCGTGCGAGCCTTGGGCCAGATAGATCAAGCCCTGAATCTCGTCAAGTTCTGGCCCAAGCAGATTGCAGGCCGACGTACGCTCGCCGAGCTCAAGGATAAGGGGTTGTTGCCGGCGGATCTCTTGTTCGTCGTGAGCATCGCCGACGCGACGGGTGCTATTGTCGAGAGCACTCGCCCCATTAAGATCAACGATGTCGCCGACCAGGACATGTTTCGCACGCAACGAGATGGCGAGACGTTTTTCGTCGCACACTTGCCGCGCGGCCCGACGGAGGATGCGAAACTTCAATTCAGCCGCCGCCTCAATTCATCCAATGGCACGTTTGACGGCGTCGTGATCGTCGCGGTCGATGCGGACTATTTTGTCAGCGGATATGACGCGGCCAAGCTCGGTGAGCGCGGTGTGCTCGGTCTTCTTGGGGTCGACGGCGTCTTTCGGGTACGGCGGTCGGGGGATTCGGTCGTCTCTGGGGGCTCGATCGACTATTCAGCCATGTTGGCGGCCACAGGCGTTGAGGGCGGCGAGGTTGCGGTGACGACCAATAGTTGGGACGGCGTACGACGCTGGACCGGCGCGCGCGAGTTGTACGGCTTCCCTCTCGCGGTCATGGTGGGGCTGTCGGTTGATGAGCAGACCGCCGGCGCGAACGCCCAGATGCGCAGCACCGTAAGCCTGGCCGCCGTCGGCAGCGTCTTGGTCATTCTGCTCACGGCCCTCTTGGGCCGCATGAGCTGGCAGCTCGTCCAATGGCGAGCACGTGAGAGCGAAACAAAGCTCGCACACGCGCAGCATGTGGAATACATGGCCTATCACGATGCACTCACGGGACTTGCGAACCGCGCCAAGTTCAGCAATTCCCTGAATCAGAGCATCAGCGAAGCCGGGCGCTATGGGCGGCGACTCGCGGTAGCCTTCCTCGACCTCGATCGTTTCAAGCAGATCAACGACACGCTCGGGCACGATGCCGGAGACCAATTGCTCAAGGAAGTCGCGAGCCGCATCAAGGGGTGCATACGGGAAAGCGACATCGTTGCCCGTCTGGGCGGAGACGAATTCGTCGTGCTGCTGCCGGAACTGGGAGACGAGCTGTATGCCGGCGTGGTGGCGAAGAAAATACTCGCGGCTGCTGCCAAGCCCTTTAATGTAATGGGACAGGAATTCCGGGTGACCGCGAGTATCGGCATCAGCACGTTTCCGCACGATGGCCTGGATGAGCAGACGCTGACCAAGAACGCCGATATCGCCATGTATCAGGCGAAGGCGGAGGGCAGGAACAACTTCAAGTTCTATTCGCAGAAGCTCAATGCCAACACGCTCGAGCGGCTGGCGCTCGAATCAAGCCTGCGGCACGCGCTCGAGCGCAACGAATTTAGACTTCATTATCAGGCGAAGCGAGATATTGCCGGCGGCCGCATTACCGGTATGGAGGCGCTGCTGCGCTGGGTGCACCCCGACTTGGGGACCGTGGCACCGATGCAATTCATCCCCATGGCAGAGGAAACCGGGCTCATTTTACCGATCGGTAGATGGGTGCTCAAAACAGTCTGTATGCAGAGCATTGCATGGCAGCGGCAGGGTTTGCCTGCTTTGAGCATCGCCGTGAACATGACGGCACGCCAGTTCTTGGACGAGCAGCTGCTCAGCGATGTGAGCTCAATTCTGACGGAAACCGGCATGGATCCGCATCTTCTAGAAATCGAGCTGAATGAGAGTCTGCTGATCCGTGATGTTGGGAATACCCTGCGGATCCTGACGGGGCTCAAGGCCTTGGGGATTCGGATCGCGGTAGATGATTTTGGTACCGGGTACTCATCACTGGCAATGCTGCAGCGATTCCCGCTGGACACCATCAAGATTGATCGCTCGCTGATGCATGATTTTCTCGGCAGCACCGACAACACAGGGCTCGCGGACGCGATTATTGCAATGGGAAAGACTCTGAGCTTGACCGTGGTCGCGCAGGGGGTGGAAACCAAGGAGCAAGCCGAGCATCTACGATTGCACGCTTGCGACGAACTGCAGGGCTTCTATTTCAAAAGACCGCTGCCGGTTGATGAATTTACCCAACTCTTGCGCGACCAGGCTACGGAAATCACCTATGTCGGCAAGCAATTGGGACGGCAGGCGACGCAGTGAAAGACAACAAAGTTACGCCCTCCATTGACTCGGCCGCTGTCGACGAAGCCATGCCGACCGCGTGGATAGAGAGGTGCTTCGGCGAAGTCCTGCGCAAGTTGGACGTGGCAACGGTAATGTTTGACTGCGAGGCGCGTATTACGTTTTGCAATGATTATCTGCTCGAACTGACGGGCTGGCGAATCGAGGAAGTCATGGGACGAAATGTTTTCCGGGTATTGCTGCGCTTCGAACGTGGTGATTCAGAAAGTCGTCTTGCGACGCTGCTCAATGCCACGGGTGACAAATGGCTCCAGGAAAATGAGATATTCACGCGTGTCGGTGAACGCAGGCTCATGCGCTGGAACAGCCTCAAGTTGCGGTCCGAAACCGGGCAGGTTATTGGAATGGCCTCCGTCGGCGAGGACATCACTGAGCGGCGTCAGGCAGAAGCCCGGATCGCATACCTTAATCGCGTATACGCTGTCTTAAGCGGCATCAACACCCTGATTGTGCGCGTACGCGATCGCGACGAGCTGTTCCGAGAGGCGTGCCGAATAGCGACCACGCAAGGCGAATTTCCGTTGGCCATGATGGGGGTCGTGGACCGAAGCGCAAGGAAGATCGTCACCGTGGCCCTCGAAGGCAAGGACCCATGGGTGGTGACGGCCATCAAGGCCGTCCTGTCCGTGAGCGACGGATCCGTCAACGCCATGGTCGAAGAGGCCGTCCGTACCAAATTGCCCGCGATCGCCAACGACTCGCAAAACGACCCGCGCGTCGCGTTCCGCGCGAAGCACGCAGAACTCGGCTGCGGCTCGATGGTTGTGTTGCCGCTGATCGTGGCGGATGAGGTTGCGTGCGTACTCGCGCTTTACGCAAGGGAAAAGCACTTCTTCCATGAAGAAGAAATGAAACTCTTGACGGAGTTGGCCGGCGACATCGGATTCGCCGTCGATCACATCGAAACGCAGGAGCGCTTCGACTATCTCGCCTACTACGACGCCCTCACCGGCCTTGCCAACCGGAACCTGTTTCTCGACCGCTTGGCCCAGCACATGCGAAGTGCGGTCACCAGCGGCCAGCAACTGGGCTTGTTCCTCATCGATTTGGAGCGATTCAAGAACATCAACGATACCCTCGGTCAGCCTGCCGGCGACGAGCTGCTGAGGCAGGTCGCAGATTGGCTGAAGCAAACCGTGGGCGATGCGGATCTCTTGACCCGCTTCAGCGCCGATCACTTTGCCGTCGTCCTGCCGAATGTAAGGCACGAAGATGAGGTCGGACGACAGGTGGAGAGGACGTTGGATGCGTTCATCAACCATCCGTTTCGCCTCAATGACCAGGAGTTCAGAATTGCCGCAAAGATTGGCATCGCGTTATTTCCGCATGATGGCACCGATGCCGCGACCTTGTTCAAGCACGCCGAGGTCGCGCTGAAAAAGGCCAAGGTGGGCGGCGATCGGTATCTGTTTTATGCGCAAAGAATGACGGAGACGGTGGCAGGCCGTCTCACGCTCGAAAATCAGTTGCGCCAGGCGCTCGATCGCGAACAATTCGTGCTGCACTATCAGCCCAAGGTCAATATTGCGACAGGACGGCTTGCCGGCGCCGAGGCGCTGATTCGGTGGAATGATCCGGCGACGGGCCTCGTGCCGCCCGCCCGCTTCATTCCGATTCTCGAGGAGACCGGACTCATCTATGAAGTGGGGCGTTGGGCGGTGCATAAAGCGATCGCGGACTATCTAAGGTGGATCCGTGCCGGTCTTGCGGCCGTACGAATCGCGGTGAATGTATCTCCTCAGCAGTTGCGCCATCGCGACTTCGTCGCCGACATCAAACTGGCGATCGGTGTCGACCCCGTGGCCGCGGACGGACTGGAATTGGAGATCACCGAGAGCATGGTGATGCAAGACTTCAAACACAATATTGTCAGCTTGCACTCAATCCGTGCCTTGGGCGTCTGCATCGCCATCGACGACTTCGGCACCGGCTTCTCCTCACTCAGCTATTTGGCGAAACTCCCAGTGGATACCCTGAAAATCGACCGGTCGTTCATTACCGACATGGAGGCGGGCCAAGAAGGCTCGGCCCTGGTCACCACCATCATCAGTCTCGCGCACGCGCTCAAGCTCAACGTGGTGGCCGAAGGCGTGGAAACTCGGGATCAGTTGCGCTTGTTAAAATCGCTCAGCTGCGATGAGTACCAGGGATATTTGTTCGGCAAACCAGTGCCGGCCGAAATATTTGAAGCGAAATATCTGGCCTCATCAGCCACGAACGAAGGTACCGCGACGGTTCGCGCCTAACGCTTCCTTTTCGGCTCAACGATCGCCGACCACCAGCACCACAAAGGAATCCTCGATCAGCGCAGGCCGCGGACGGGGCTGCTCGGCGGTGGCGGCCGGCGCCGGTCCGAAGTCTGCGGTCACGAGGTACGCCTTACCGCTGGCCGCATCCAGCGCCATGGTGCGCGCGCCGCGCTGGGTCGGTAGCGTCTCGGCTGCTGAATAATGATTCGCGGAGTCCTGATGAATGACCGAGAGAGTGCCTTCGCCGTTGGAACTGTAAACAAGGCCGCGCTTCTTATCGTAAGCCGCGGCATCGGGGTGCTCGCCGATGGGGACGAGGGCCACCTGCTTGCCGTTGGTGGCATCGGTCACCGCCATCACCTTCCCGTCGCATACCGAGAACAAGCGCCGATGTTCGGCGTCGATCGCGAGGCCGGACGGACCATTGCAGCCGGGCAGCGGCCAGGTGCTCTTGACGGTCAACTTTTGGGCGTCAATGACCACCATCTGGCCGGGGTCGCTTTCGATGTTGACGAAGATCTGACCGCGGCCATCCTCAACCGCGAACTCCGGCTTGTCCGGCATCGGGATCGTGGCAACCACCGCCAGACTGCTCGCATCGAGCACGGTCGCATCCTTGGATGCGCCGTTGAAAGTGAATACATGCTTCCCGGCGGGCTCGTACAAGATCGCGTCGGGATTGCGGCCTGAGACCTTGGCTTCCTGAATGACTTTGAACGTGCCCAGGTCAAATGCGGTGACGGTGTTGGCGCGTCCGTTGCTCGTGAAGCCGCGATTCAAGGAGTCGGCAATGGCAATGCCGTGCACACCCTGCGTGTCCGGGATGGTTCCGATGATCTTGCCGGATTCAACGTTGACGACATCGACGCGGGTTGCGCGGCTGATGAACAGCCTCCCCTTGGCGTCGAGCGTGAGGTAATCCCAACCGCCCGAGCCGCCCAGCTTCCAGTGCTGCAGCACTTCGATCTTCGGAGCCGCCGCCGCGGCAGCGGTGGCGATGAGGAATCCCGCGCAGAGGCTCAATGCCGGCCCAAGCCCCGAGGCAGTTCGCATCGATAACATAACAAGCTCCTTGAGCCATCACTTTGCAAGACAAAGCCAGCTATTATGCCTTAGAAAATGCCGAAAATCTCTTGAAAGTTTTACATTACTTTCTAGTGCAAAGTTTCGTGAGTGTCGCCCAACTGTCACATTCAAAAATTAACCTGATATCGATCGGCGCCGCCAACGGCAGCGTCGAATTCACCAGCCATCAGGGGAGTTCCGATGATTCGATCTATCTTAAGCGCAACGATTGCTGCCTCGTGGATTTTCGGCGCGTGCGCCGCCTCTGCCGAGGAAGTTCTCGACAAACATGACGTCCGCCATGTGCTGTTGATCAGCGTGGACGGTTTGCATGCACTCGATCTGTCCAATTTCGTCGCAACCCACCCGGACTCGGCACTCGCAGAGCTCAGCCGGCATGGCGTCACGTATACGAACAATGTCACCTCGAGTCCCTCCGATTCTTTTCCCGGTCTGGCGTCCCTCGTGACGGGCGGCTCACCGGTGACCACCGGCCTTTGGTACGACGATACCTACAATCGTGCGTTGTCGCCGCCGGCACAGACGGACGGGTTGGGAAATCCGGGCGGCACCTGCCCGGGAAAGATCGGCACCAATGTGGCCTGGGACGAAGCAGTGGATATCGACCTTACGCGGCTCGATGCAGGCGGCGGCCTCAATTCGCAATTTCTCGTGCGCAATCCCAGCAACGGCTGCAAGACCATCCTGCCGCACGAATACTTGCGTGTGAACACGATATTCGAGGTGGTGAAGGCGGGCGGCGGGCGCACGGCCTGGACAGACAAGCATCCTTCCTATGAGTGGACCAACGGCCCAAGCGGCAAGGGTGTCGATGATTTCTACGGCCCGGAAATCAATTCGATCCCGGTGGCGCTGCCGCAGTTTCCAGGCTGCGCGCCGGTGCCTTTTGCGGATCCAACACCTGACGACGGCTGGACCAACAGCTTCGATGACATCAAGTGCTACGACTCTCTGCACGTCCAGGCCGTGATCAATCAAATCGACGGCTTTACGCATGATCGTGCGCACAAGGTCGGAGTGCCGGCGCTGTTCGGCACGAATTTCCAAGCGGTGAGTGTCGGGGAAAAGCTGGCCACGGATCCGGTAACGGGGCTCAAGGGCGGCTATACCGATGTGCTGGGGACCCCGGGCCAGGCCTTGGCGGGCGAACTCGAATTCATCGATCAATCGGTCGGCAAATTCGTCAAGGAGCTCAAGACGCAACGCTTGTTTGATTCGACGCTGATCATCATCAGCGCAAAGCATGGTCAATCGCCAATTGACGGCAGCAAACGCCGCGGAATCGGCGGCGGGCAACCCGCGGCAACCATCGGCTCGGCCGACGCCTTCGATATCTCCGATGACGCCTCCCTGATCTGGTTGACCGATCCCTCGCTCACGCCGGCGGTGGTTGCGAATTTGAGCACGCCCGCCAATCAGCAGGCGCTCGGGATCCAGGAGATCTTTGCAGGCCAGTCGTTGCGCAACAAGTTTGACAACCCGGCAGCGGATCCGCGCACGCCGGATATCATTCTCAAGGTCAACACGGGCGTGATTTTCACCGGGGGTTCCAAGCTCTCGGAGCACGGCGGCTTCAACGAAGATGATGTTCACACTGCCTTGCTCGTGGCATTCCCCGACCTCGGACACTCGGTGGTGAAGAGCGCCGTGAGCAATCAACAGGTGGCGCCGACCATCGTCGAGGCATTGGGGCTCGACCCCAACGATCTGGAAGCGGTGCGCAAGGAACAGATCGCGCCTTTGCCCTTCCTGTTCAAGGGCCATTTCGATAACAGCGTTTCCCGATACTGAGGTTCAGGCCAATGAGATCACTTGCAACTCACGGAACACCCGCGATGCGTTACACCTTGATCGCCGGCGCGGTAACGGCTGCGCTCACAGCCGCGCTTGGCGGCGTGGCGCTGGCCGACGACGATTCGGTCGATCGGGATGGGCATTTCCATCAGCGCCAATTTTTCTTCCCCGACAATCTCGTGGTGAGCCGCAGCGTCTACGACAACAACGCGAAAAACGTCGTGGTCGGGACGGTGCTGCCGCCCAGTTGTCCGGCCGCCAGCGGCGCTTGCGGAGCGGCGAGCGGTGCGCCGAACGACGGTTCCTATCCCGCCGTTTGGAACAACGTTATTTACGACCCGAGTTTCGGCATCACCTCCAGAATATTTCTGGATCAAATGACCCCCTCTGGTTCTGTGATCAACTCGCTTTCGGTGCCGGACAGGCCCGTCCGACACGGCTCCAGCGCCGATCATCTGGTGACGAGCTTCAGCTCGAAATCCGAACTGGCGCTGAATTTGTCGAACGATGGACGGTTCCTGACATTCATGGGGTACGTCGCGCCGGTGAATACCATCGATGTATCCAATTCCAACACGCCCGCAGCCGTGGATCCCACCAATCCCGTCGGCATCGAAAACCTGCGGGCCGTCGCCCAGGTGGACGCGGATGGACGCTTTCAATTTACCGAGACCAACGCCTATAGCGGCAATAACGGCCGCGCCGCGATCCAGGACGATTCGCGCGGGGTGGACTTGATCTACACCGTGGGCAATGCCGGCAACGGCGCCAATCCGCAACCGAACGGGATCATATTGGGCGCAGGTGCGCAGATACTAAATCCCGCAAACGCGGCGCAAGCCGCACAGGTGCCGGGATTGCCGACGCCGGTTGCCAGCTTTTCAGTGACGGAGTTGGGCGCGAAGGCCGACAAAATCGGCAAGGACGACAACTATCGTGGCCTGACCATTTTCAACAACGTGCTCTACTTCACCAAGGGCAGCGGCAGCAACGGCGTCAACACCGTGTACTTCGTGGATACCACCGGCGGCGCCTGCCCCAAAGGCGTCGGGCTGCCGGCGCCGGGTGCACGCTTGCCGACATCGCCGGTGGCGTTCAACGTGGCGAGCCTTCAGAGCACCGGTTTGCCCGACAATGTCTGCATCCTCGCGGGATTTCCGGAAACACCGAACAAGTCCGCTACCGTGACGGCCTTCCCCTTCGGATTGTGGTTTGCCAACGCACACACGCTGTACCTGGCCGACGAGGGCGATGGCTTCACCGGTGGAGCGGATCTATACACGCACGCTGCTGCCCAAACCACCGCGGGCTTGCAGAAGTGGGTGTTGAACCAAACCACCGGTCGTTGGACGCTCGCCTACACGATCACGAATGGGTTGGGCCTTGGCAGCGCCTACAAGATTCGAGGCTATCCGGCGGGCTCGAATCCGGGCACGGGCTTGCCATGGGCACCGGCCACTGACGGGCTGCGCAACATCACCGGCCGGGTGGGGCGCGACGGCGTCGCGACGATTTGGGGCATCACCTCGACCATCAGCGGCAATGGCGATGTGGGTGCAGACCCGAATCGGCTGGTGTCGGTGCGCGATGCAGTGGACGATCTAGATGCCGGCGCCGCGCGCCACGCCAAGTTCACTACGCTGCGAACGGCTGAATTTGCCGAAGTGTTGCGCGGCGTGTCCCTCACGCCCGGCTCCGACGCACGGTAGCGATTGTGATCGGCGAAGGGCATGCGGCGGCGCGTGCCCTTCGCGCCCTCGCGTCTTGCGACGCCGCCCGCAGTGCGCGCATAGTCGCGTCATGACATTTGATTGGCGGGTGTTTGCGCTCGGTTCCGCATTCTTTGCAGCGCTGACGGCCATATTTGGCAAAGTCGGCGTGTCCGAAATCAATTCCGACCTTGCCACCTTCTATCGAACGGTGATCATCCTGGCCGTCAGCGCGCTGCTGGTATCGGTGCGTCAGGAATGGCAGGCGCCCGGCGCTCTGTCCCACAAAGGCCTGATCTTTTTGATAATGTCCGGTATCGCGACGGGGCTCTCCTGGCTATGCTATTTTCGCGCACTGCAATTGGCCCCTGCATCAAGAGTAGCCCCCATCGATAAATTCAGCGTTGTTCTCGTCGTCCTGTTTGCCGTGCTGATGTTGGGCGAGCGATTGACCTGGAAGGTGGGCATAGGCGCAGTCCTGATCGCGAGCGGCGTCATCCTCACGGCGCTTTAGAAAGGCTTTCAACATTGAGCCAGTTTGGCCGTCGCGCCGCCCTTATCGCAGTGACCTTGTTTGGATCGGGCTGTGCGTTGCACGAAGTTCGGCACACGCCGCCGGCCTTGCCCGCCGCCTTTGACGGTCGCCCGGGCAGCGGCGATGCATCCTGGCCGAGTACTCATTGGTATGAGGAATTTGGCAGCACAGAATTGCAGACCCTGATCAGTCTGGCGTCGAGCAGCAATCTCGATCTGGCCATGGCGCGCGCCCGGGTGACTCAGGCCGACGCGCGCGCCCGACAGGCCGGCGCCGCGATTCTTCCGAGCGTTGATGCCGGCGGCAACGCCAACTACCTGGCGGGCCATTCCACCTCCGGCAGCGCGCACGAGACGGATTGGGCGGCACTGTTGTCGGCAAGCTATGAAGTCGATTTTTGGGGCAAGAATCGCGCGACCGCTCGATCCGCGAGCCGATTGGCGGATGCTGCCCGCGCCGATCGAGATACCGTGGTACTCACGATGCTCGCGGGCGTGGCCAACGGCTATTTTGAGGTCTTGTCGCTGCGCGAGCGCCTGGAACTGGCGCGCTCAAATTTGGTCGCCGCACAGAAATTACTCGATGTCGTTCAAGCGCGCTTCAATGTCGGCTTGTCGAATCCTGTGGAACTCGCCTCGCAGAAGGCGGCGTTCGCAGCGGCCGGACTGGTGGTGCCGGAGCTTGAGCGGCAGGAAGCGGAGGCCCTGGCCGCCTTGGCGCTGCTATTGGGGCGCGCGCCCGAGAATTTCGTCGTCGAGGGCAGGGCGCTTGATGCCCTGCTCGAGCCGAAGATCGGTTCCGGATTGCCGTCGGAATTGCTGACGCGCCGGCCCGACATCTTCGTGGCCGAGTCCAATATGCTGGCAGCGGACGCGGATTCGGTTGCAGCGCGGGCCGCGTTATTTCCGTCCCTAAGTCTCACGGCCGCCGGCGGCGTGCAGAACCCCGCATTGAACGCGGCGGTGATCAGCTTGAGCGGAGCGGGCCCGACGCTGAATCTTGGCGCGTCCATAACCCAGACCATATTCGATCATGGCCGCCTCAAAGCATTGCGGACCGAAGCGCAGGCCAAAGATGAGGAACTCATCGCCGCGTACCGGGCCGCGATCCTGTCCGCATTGGTGGACGTGGAAAAGGCACTCTCCACGATCAGCCGTCTCGATGACGCCAGAGCATTGCAGTCGGAAAGCGTCGAGCAGAGTGAACGCGCGTTTGAAGGCGCGTCTTTCCGATACAAGGCCGGCTCCGGCGATTTTCTCACCGTGCTCGAGGCGCAGCGCACGCTGTATGCCGCGCGCGAGCAATTCAGCCAGTACAAACTCGCACGATTTCAGGCGTTGGTTGCGCTGTGCAAGGCTCTTGGTGGGGGCTGGCAAGCGCAAGGCTCTGAGAATTCGACCAAGGAAACTCGATGAACAAGAAGCTGTTGGCCGCGGGCCTTGGCTGGGTGGTGCTGGCGGCAGCCGGCTGCCAAAAGACACCGGACAGCGCAAAGGCGCCCGACGATAAAAATCCCGGCACTGCCGCTAAGGCGACGGTCAAGGCTGCGGATGCCAGCGAAGGCGTCAGCTTGACGCCGGAGCAGATCGAGAAAATCGGCCTTAAGACCGAAGCTGTCAAAGCGGTTGAGTACGCCGAGCAGACAGCGGCCTATGGCAGCGTGATCCCGCACGAATCGATCGCTCAAGCGGCCGCCGAACTTGCCACTGCAGAAGCCACTGAAAAGCAGAGCCGCTCAGCATTGGCGCGGACGCAACGTTTGTCAGGTACGCCGGGAGCACTATCGGCTGATGTCGAGGAAACCAATGTTCGTCAGCTTGCGGTCGACTCGGCCGCGCTGAGCTTGGCCAAACAGCGCCTCTCCGCGACGTTTGGGCAAAAGCCCCCGTGGAGCCACGGGCAGAATTCCGAATTGCTGCAACAACTGGCCAATGGCGGCACGCAACTGGTGCGCGTCACGTTCCCGTTGGGATCCTTGCCTGGCGATGCTCCCAAGACCTTGAGCATCTCGCGGCTGGGTGCGGCCACGGCCGGGAAACGCTCAAGAGTAAGCCAGATATGGCCGGCACCCGCGGATGCAAGCGTACCGGGGCGCAGTTTTTTCGCTGTGCTGCCCGCCGGAGAATTGGGCGAGGGCGAGAGAGTGATTGCATGGGCCCCGATCGGTGCTTCGCTGCCCGGAGTCCTGATCCCCGGGGAAGCCGCGGTGATCAGCGACGGCAAGTACTGGTGCTATCTCGAGCAGAAGACCGGTGTGTTCGTCAGAACGGAAATCAGCAGCGACAAGCCATTTGAAAATGGCTACGTGGCCACCGAGGGCGTCAAGGCAGGCGACAAGGTCGTCACCAAAGGAGCGGCACAGCTGCTCGCGCAGGAATCGAATTCGGGCGGGGACGCCGACTAGACATGCGGGCGCTCGTCAGCCTCTGCGTTCGTCATTTCGGCGCCGTCAGCGCACTGAGTCTGTTCGCGTTGATACTCGGGTGCTGGGGCGCAATGCATGCGCCGCTGGACGTGTTTCCGGAATTCGTGCCCTCGCAGGTCGATATTCAGACCGAGGCGCCGGGATTCGCGCCGCAACAAGTCGAAGAACTGGTCACCAAGCAAGTCGAGAACGCCGTCAACGGCGCACCGGGCCTCGCAACGCTGCGTTCTGAATCCATTCCCGGACTGTCGGTGGTAACGATCACTTTTGCGGGCAGCATCGACGTGCACGTGGCAAGGCAGGGCATCTCCGAGCGCCTTTCCGAGCTCGGCAGCAGTCTGCCCGCGGGTGTCGGCACGCCGAAGTTGTCGCCGTTGGTCTCGAGCACGATGGACCTGTTGAAGATTGGGCTCATCTCCTCGCACGTCGACGCCTACACGCTGCGCGATACAGCCAATTGGGTCATCAAACCGCGTCTGCTGGCGGTGCCGGGAGTCGCCCATGTCCTCGTTTTTGGCGGCGATGTGCGCCAGATTCAAATTCTGCCCGACATGACGAGGCTGGCGAGTTTCGGCATCACCTTGTCGCAGGTGGCGGATGCGGCGCATGCCGCATTGCCGGTGCGGGGCGCGGGCTTCATCGATCTGCCGGGGCAACGAGTTCTCATCAAGACGCCGACCCCGCAGCCCGATGTCGACGCGCTCAGCCAGGCGGTGGTGATGGAGCGCAACGGCACGCCCATTTTGCTGCGCGATCTGGCGCAGGTGAAGATTGCGCCGGCGCTCAAATTCGGCGACGCGTTGATCATGGGCAAGCCCGGCGTAATGATGTCGCTTGCCAGTCAGTACGGCGCCAACACACTGACCGCGACGCTGGCAGTCGAGAAGGCGTTGAATGAGCTGGCGCCGACCTTGAAATCGCAGGGCATTACCCTGTATTCGGAATTGCATCGTCCCGCGAATTTCATCGAACGCGCTCTTGGCAATCTGAAAAATTCGCTGCTGATCGCGGCAGTTCTCATTTTGGCCGTTTTGTACCTGTTTCTCCGCGATGTGCGCGCCGCGCTGATCGCATTTACCGCCATCCCGCTGTCCTTGTTGGCTGCGATCGCAGTACTCGATCGAATGGGCTACACGCTGAACACCATGACACTCGGAGGATTCGCGGTAGCGCTCGGTGTGCTGGTCGATGACGCGATCATCGGTATCGAAAACATTCTGCGCCGCTTGCGGGAAAACGGTCTGTTGGCGCAGCCCAAGGCAAGACTGGACGTGCTCCGAGACGCCTCGTTGGAAGTGCGCGGTCCGGTTATCTACGCCACGGCGGTGGTTGTCGCGGTGTTTCTGCCGGAACTGTTCACCTCCAGCGTGCAAGGCCGTTTTGTAGGTCCCTTGGCTTTGGCCTTTATCTTTGCCGTTCTCGCCTCCCTGCTGGTGGCGTTGACCTCAACGCCCGCACTGTGCGCGCTGTTTCTTCGGCGGCACGATGCGCGACCGCAAGCCGCTTGGCTTACGCGCCTCAAATCCTGGCAGAGCGCCGCGGTGCGCTCGGTGGGGCTTCACTTTCGTGCGACGGCTGCCGTACTGGTCGGCCTGGTCATCGCCGCGCTTGCCGTGCTGCCGTTCCTGGGCGGCACTTTCATGCCTGAGTTTCGCGAAGGTCATTTCGTTCTCCAGGTATCCAGTTCGGCGGCCGGCACATCATTGGAAACCATGCTCGAGATCGGCAAAAGGATCAGCGCCGAAGTGCTGGCGCTGCCCTACGTACAGAGCATCGAGCAGCAGGTAGGGCGCGCTGAGCTGGGCGAGGACACCTGGGGGCCTCACCGCAGCGAATTCCATGTGGAGCTCAAGGCCGACGCCAAGGTCGACCAACACGCCGCCCAAGAAGAGCTGCGCAAGATTCTGGCGAATTACCCCGGCTTGCAAAGCGAGGTAGTCACTTTCCTGGGCGATCGCATCAGTGAGAGCCTCAGCGGCGAGACGGCGCAGGTAGCAGTCAAGATCATCGGCGATGACTTGGATGCGCTCGACACCACGGGCAACAAGGTGCTCAACGTGCTCGCCAAGGTTCCCGGCGTCGTCGATTTGCAGTTCAAGCGTCAGAGCGGTACGCCGGCGATCGCGATCGAATTGATGCCGCAGGCCCTGGCGGCGTCAGGAATGCGTTCGCAAGATGTGCTCGATACCATCGAGACGGCCTATGCCGGTTCTCTGGTGGGCCAGACGTTTCAGGCGACGCGCACGGTGGATGTCGTGCTTTTACTGCCGGATGCATTGAGGCATCAGCCCTCGGAGCTGGCAAAGCTCATGATCACCAGCCCGTCGGGCCCGGTGCCGCTGTCGCAGATCGCGCACATTTCCCTGGCGCAGGATCGCTACAGCATCGAGCATGAGGGCGGACAGCGGCGCGTCAGCGTGACTTTCAATGTCGGCACAGGGTCACTGCAGCACGTTGTGCAACAGGCTCAGCAGGCGATTGCCGGCGCCGTCGCCCTGCCCCGGGGAGTGTTCATCGAATTTGCCGGTGCGGCCGAGGCGGAGGCGCAAACACGATTCGAACTCATTTTGTACTCCGCGATGGCACTCGCATTGATCGTCGTGATCTTGTTCGTTTCATTTCATTGGCGCGCCAACAGCTGGCTGGTGCTCGCCAACCTGCCCTTCAGTCTGATCGGCAGCGTGATGGCAATCGCGGTGACGGGAATCGGCATTTCATTGGGAACGGTGGTGGGGCTGATCACCGTGTTCGGCATCAGCGCGCGGAACGCGATTCTGCAGCTCGCGCACTACGAGCATCTGGTCGAAGTGGAAGGCGCGGCCTGGGATGGCGAGCTGGTGCTGCGCGGAGCCAACGAGCGCTTCGTGCCGATTTTGATGACCGCCGCGGTCACCGCCCTAGGGTTGGCGCCCCTGGCGTTCGGGATGAATCAGCCCGGGCAGGAGATAGAGGGCCCGATGGCGGTCGCAGTGCTGGGCGGCTTGTTCTCCTCGACCCTGCTGAACCTGTTTGTTCTTCCGGCATTGGCACAGCGTTGGGTACGCCCGCGCTTGACGCCCGGGACCTGATCGGACGTCCGAGGGCAGGGGACCCGCCCTGCTTCCCGCCTGCATCGGCCAGCCAGCTTCGCCTGGCCGCCCGGTTGGATCGCCGGCCCCCGGCGCATTTCACCGACCTTGCCCGCGTCCCGGCGGCTTTGCGGCTCTGTATCGCAAATAACGACTCTGCAAAGAAAAGCACGGACTTTGTGTTGCAAATAAAAGACTTTGTTTTGCAAAGTGAATCATATATGGTATACCACGAAAACAACGTGAAGCGGTGTAGCAATCCGTCTGATTGATTGGCTGTCTGAATAGGGGGTACTGAACGTGGTCAGTCAAAGCGCAGTCGCGTTTTGTATGTTCGGTCGTTCACTCGCCTCCGTGCTTATCGCTTGGGAGTGATTTCCTAATCCATCGATTCGAACATACGACCTTATGAGGATCTCAAGATGCTAAAGCTTGGACTGGCGAGGCCTATGCTGATCGCGCTGGCAGCATGCGCCGCTAACTGTTTCGTCCAGGGCAGCGCCCTGGCCGACGATGCGCAGGAGAACAAAGAGCTCAAGGAACAAATGCAGCAGATGATGCAACGCATGGACGCCTTGCAGAAGCAAGTCGAGGCGCTGTCGAAGCAGCAGACCGCAACGCCTCCGCCCGCTGTTGTGACCGTGCCGCCGCCCGTTACGGCGCCGCCGCCGGTTGTCGCGGCCGCGCCCGCAGTGAAATTCGAAGAAAAGGAACCGCTGCTGCATAAAATACTGAGCGGCTTCTATGGCACATTGGATGTGTCATTCGATGACACTACGAAGGGCATGAATGGGTTTGTTGCCTACCCCTATTCACTGGTCGATCCGGCAAATCCGAATTCCGGCTACGTGAGAGGCGCGAGCCCCAAAAACAACGGCGCAGGTCCGGTGGGCCGCGTCGGCTACATGCCGGCCTTTTCCACCAATAAATCGGTGTTGGGATACCGCGGTGAGCACAAGTTCGAAGGCACCGACATGGCGCTGATCTATCAAATAGAGACTCAGCCGTCGATCACTTCGTCACCCGGCCTCAATACTTCGCAGTTCCAGCAATCAAATGTCGTAAAGGGCGGTATCGGCTACGGCGACACCTTCATCGGATTCGCCAGCGAGGAATGGGGCAAGGTCAAAGTCGGCACCACGTACTCTCCCTATAAAAAGTCTACCGACCGCCTGAATCCATTCTCCGGCATGCTCGGCGACTATGCCGTGATCATGGGCAATACCGGCGGCGACAATCGAGTCGAGTTCGGCACGCGCCTCGAACACGCGATCTGGTTCGAGTCGCCCAAATACGGCAACATGTTCAGCTTCGATGTGTTGCTCTCCCCGGGACAGAATCGTACCTACGACAACGTCGTGCAGTCGTCCGGCTCGCCGGATTGCAACGGCGGCAACGAACCCGGCAGCGGCAATTTGTTGCTCAATTGCGATGACGGCGGCTTCGACGATGCGTTCAGCGTCGACCTGAAATTCGAGACCGGGCCGATCTATGCAACGGTGGCCTACGAGTGGCACCACAATGTCAATCGCAACAGCGACGGCATCGGCTCCAACCATCCGATCTACGGCTATCTCGATTCGGTGAATTCGCCGCTGCTCGACTTCGCGACCTTTGCCGCGCTGTCGGCCGAATTTCCGACCAGTTTTGGCGCGGGCGCCTCGCCGCCGTACTTGACCGACATTGCCAACGAGACGGCGTTCAAAGCCGGCGTGCAGTACACGGCTCCGTTCGGGCTGGCCCTGAGCGGCATTTACGAGTACATGCATCGCAGTCTGCCGCAGGATTTGCAATTCCAGAACGAGCGGCAAAGAAATGGCATTTGGTTCGCGGCATCGCAGGACATTTTCAGCGCGGACAACGTGAGTATCGGCTGGGCGCATGCGGGACGCACACCCGGCGATCCGGGCGGTCAACATAATTTCAATCCGACCAACACCGATGATTCGGCCAACATGTACACGGTCGCGTGGAAGCACCGCTTCGACAAGAATGTGTACTGGTATTTGGACGCGGCTGAAACCGTCAACAAGGGTAACGCGCACTACGACATCGGCGCCGGCGGCCGCGGCCTGACCACCGACTGTCACGACGCGACGAACACGCCGGTAATTGATTACACCAGCGCGGGCAATACAACCTGGGGCGGTTGCAAAGAAGTGGGATTCTCTACCGGTATCAACTACAAGTTCTAACACAGGGCGAAAAGCTCTAATGACCGAGCATTGCGTTATTGCGGCGTATTGCCGCCGGCAAAGCCAGGGACGCTCCAGCGTTCCTGGCCCTTTCAACGCCCAATCACCACTGATAGTTGAGCGACAGGGCGAGCACGCGCTGCGTGTGTTCTTCCACCAATGGGCTCTGTGCAGCGCTGCCCCGTATTTGGCTGATTGCCGCATCCATATTCACGAGCCAGTGACTCGTGATGAATTTCGTGGCGCTGAAGCCCACTCCCACCGAACTGGTGCCGGCGTGAGCAACGTCATAGGCTGGATGTCCCGATGCCACCGCTTGTGCCGGTGTTACTCCGTAGAGAGTTTGCAGGTAATGATGTGTGGCGAAGGAAATGGAGGGACCCGCAAACATGACAAACGTCTTGGAACTGCCGGGCAGCGGCATATACACGCCTGCATCGCCGACGGCCCCTTGAGCACCGCCAATAAACTGGCGTGCATCGATTCGTAGGATCAACGGGAACTTCCTCGCGAGCACCCAAGTCCCATACAGCTTGGCAACGGGCGCCGCCCCGATATCCCCAAGTCCCCGAAGATTGTTCAAGTCCTGCTGCTCGTTGCGGCCCAAGTCGTACGCCATTGCGACGCCGACTTGATAATGATCCCCGCGCAGGATGTTGTAACCAATGCCATCGCCGGTCGATAGGAACGCAATGTCCCGATAGCTGATGTTGATCACAGGACCGCCCTGCACTCGATCTGCACGAGCGCCACTGTAGAGCGGAGCGGCATCTGCGGCCAGCCCCACGATCTTGTGGAACTCAGGAGCGTCAGGCTCGAATAGCCGCGACAAAATAACACCGCCCGAGTATTGCCACTCCTGAAGCGGCGATGGAGTTTGCGCGGCAACGGTGCACGGGAAGCCCGCGAGCACCAACAGGATCAGAGCTGCTGCTCGGCGACACTCATTGATGACGGCGCGTTTCAACGCCGTACTTTGCCGCGCAAAGTACGTTGCTGTCAAGCGTGGGACTGCCTTATACTTTGGGATACAAAGTTCCAACGGTTGCGGTTTGAAACGCGAGGTGAAATACAATCCTTAGCCTATTGATCTCTTGTGGATATCTGTTGGTGTTCGGGGCGACGATCTACAGCATCGTTGCATTCGGCGCTGCGCTCTCGCTGTCCCGTTCGGCTCGCCGTCCTGAAAGCCTGCCCAAGGCGACTGTATTGAAGCCCTTGTGTGGCTCGGAGCCGGAGACGTATGCCTGTCTTCGAACGTTCTGCGATCAACAATATCCCGAGTTCCAAATAATTTTTGGAGTCGCCGCTGCCGACGACCCGGTGCTTGCTGTTGTGCGACGCCTGCAGCAGGAATTTCCGCACCGCGATGTGCGAATCCTGATTGACCGCAGACAGCATGGCAGCAGCCGAAAGGTCAGCAATCTCATCAATATGATGACCCAGGCCAGTCACGACTACCTGGTAATTGCGGACAGTGACGTGTGTGTGGGCGATCAATACCTCGCCGGCGTGGTTGCTCCTCTCCGGGACGCCGGTGTTGGTGTCGTTACTTGCGCATATCGCGGTGTGCCTCGGAGTGGCTTCTGGTCCCTGATGGGATCTTTGTTCATCAATGAATGGTTCACCCCCTCGGTATACGTTGCGGCAAAAGGGGGCTCTCGCAGTTTCGCCTTCGGCGCCACGATCGCACTGAGGCGTGAAGTGCTGTCGCGGATCGGGGGATTCGGCGCAATTGCCAATCACCTCGCCGACGACTATCGCCTCGGTGAATTGACGCGCCGCTTGGGATTGAGAACGGTGTTATCCGACGTGGAAGTCGATGTGGTCGTGGCGGAGAGCAGCCTGGGCACGCTGGTGGAACATGAGCTTCGCTGGCTGCGCACGATTCGTGCGATAAGGCCGCTGGCGTATAGCTTCTGTTTCATTACGTTTGCGCTCCCGGTAACTCTACTTGGTGCACTATTCTCTCGAGGCGGCTCAGTTGCCCTGACCCTGTTGGCCACAGCTGCCGCTGCGCGAGTGCTTTTGCATCTCAAGATGCGCCGGGCGCGCGCACGGCCCGCGCAATTCGCCTTGATTCCCGTCCGCGACTGCTTGAGCCTCGCACTCTGGGCGTGGAGTTTTACGAACAGACGCGTGAAATGGAGAAACGAGCACTATGAGGTGTCCCGTGACGGATCGGCTCTACCCCTGGGTGGGAACTTGACGCCATGAAAACACTGTTTCTGCATCCGCCTTCCTTCGATGGCTACGACGGAGGAGCCGGCGCTCGCTATCAGATGAAACGGGAAGTCCGCTCCTTCTGGTTTCCCACCTGGCTGGCGCAACCGGCGGCGCTCGTCGAGGGATCGAAGCTGATCGACGCGCCGCCGCATGATCTTGCGTTCGATGACATTGTTTCGGAATTCAAGAACAGGGAGCTCGTGGTGATGCACACCTCCACGCCTTCCTTTAAGTCCGACGTAAAAACGGCGGAGATGATCAAGGCGATCAATCCCGGCATCAAGATTGGGTTCATCGGGGCGAAAGTTGCCGTAGAGCCCGAGAAGAGCCTGATGGCCGGCGCGGCAATCGACTTCGTCGCCCGCAACGAATTTGATTTTACAATCAAAGAAGTGGCGGACGGACACGCATGGAGTCAAATCAAGGGACTCTCATATCGGAGCCGCGAGGGCTTCATTGTTCATAACGAAGACCGCGAAGTTCTCCAGAATATGGACGCGCTGCCCTGGGTCACGCCGGTCTACAAGCGAGACCTGACGATTGAAAAATATTTCGGCGGCTATCTCAAGCACCCCTATATCTCTTTCTATACCGGCCGCGGCTGCAAATCGCGGTGCACTTTCTGTCTTTGGCCCCAGACTGTGGGCGGACATCGCT